>LNQE01000857.1_pt1 | contig 37073 bp, 34 predicted proteins | sample 603111 | NCBI WGS metagenome assembly LNQE01 (sample SAMN04260313, study PRJNA301899) | hydrocarbon metagenome | isolation source: hydrocarbon-contaminated ditch | place: Germany: Bremen | collected 1998
CCGGCGTGGTCTTGGCCGGAATCCAGGAAGAAGATGCATAATTTCCTCCCCCTGCACCCCCTCCAGAGGGGGACAAAGTTTCTCCGAAATGTTTCGATTCAAGCTGCAAGATTGAACCAGCAGAAAAAAAATGGATCCCCGACAAGCCCACTCGGGGATGACATATTGTGGCCCACTCGGGGATGACAAAAGAGATGGTCATTCCGGCGTGGTCTTGGCCGGAATCCACTCCCACCTCGTCATTCCGGCGTTGTCCTGGCCGGAATCCAGGAATATTTAATAATCAGTACCTTTGAAAAACAAGTGAAACGTGAATGGTGAATGGTGAATCCACCTCCGTCACTTCGTGACACCTCCGCCAGCGGAGGATATATATTGTGAAGGGTGAATAGAAAACACGTGAAGAGTGAAAAGTGAAGAGTGAAAAGTGAAGTGTGAAATGTGAAGAGAAAAAAATATTCACTATTCACCCTTTACCATTCACCGGCGATAGCCTTTCACTATTCACTTTTCACATTTCACGCGTTCAGGAGTGGTTCTACTTCCTTACGAATCTGTTCCAGGCTTTTTTCCGATGTGGCTTCAAAGCGTAAAACGATCACCGGCTGTGTATTGGACGAGCGAACTAAAGCCCAGCCGTCTTTAAAAGGAATGCGTATTCCATCGATTTCAACAATGCCGGGAGTGTTTTGAAAATGCTTTTTGATTTTTTTTACTATTTCCACTTTTTTATCGTCAGCGCAATCAACTCTTATTTCCGGTGTGGCAAAGGTTTTCGGTACGTCAGCGAATAATTCGCTCATTTTTTGATTTGTCTGAGAAAGTATTTCGAGTACCCGAAGAGCCGCGTAAATAGCGTCATCATAGCCGAAATAGCGATCGGCAAAAAAGAAGTGACCGCTCATTTCTCCGCCTAAAACAGCCTTTTCTTCTTTCATTTTGGCCTTGATTAATGAATGTCCGGCTTTCCACATGATTGCATTTCCGGAATGTTTTTTAATATCATCAAATAGAACCTGCGAACATTTTACCTCGCCGATAATTGTCGCATTGGGTTTGTTCTTGAGAATTTGACGGGCAAAAAGAAGCAGCAATTTATCTCCCCAGATTATTTCTCCTTTATCACTGATTACGCCGAGGCGGTCGGCATCTCCGTCGAACGCTATTCCCAAATCCGCTTTTTTGCTGACGACCAGTTTAATCAGTTCCGTTAAGTTTTCTTCTACGGTAGGGTCTGGAAAATGATTGGGGAAGTGGCCATCAGGTTCACAATAAATGGGAATAACTTCACAGCCGAAACGCTGCAAGAGGGGAAGGGCAAAGTGTCCACCAACACCATTGCCGCCATCAACAGCGACTTTAATTTTTTTGTTGATTTTGATATGTTCGAAAAGATAATTTTCATAATCTGCGGAAATGTCCTGAGCTCGTGACGAAGCGCTGCCTGCGGAATATTTGCCGCTTTCCATGATTTTTCTTAATTCCTGAATTTGTTCGCCATAAATGGTGTCATGGCCGACGCAAATCTTGAATCCGTTAAATTCGGGTGGATTGTGGCTTCCGGTAATCATTACTCCTCCTCCGACATTAAGATGACGGATAGAGAAATAAAGGATTGGTGTTGCGCAAAGACCGATATCAATTGTTTCAATACCGGCAGCGTTAAGTCCTTTAATTAAAAAATTATGGTAAGCGTCAGAGCTTAAGCGGCAGTCACGCCCTATGGTCATTTCTTTTACTTTATGTTTTGTTGCGTAAGTACCAATGGAACGGCCAAGATTAAAAATAAATTCTTCGTTAAAATCTTTATCTACAACACCTCTTACATCGTATTCTCTAAAAACAAGGGGATTAAACAATTGAAAAACTCCTTTCATTATTTATGTTTTGAATTTCAGTGAAAGTTCGTAAACGCCACTGTCAATTTTTCTTTTTATATCAAAGCCTCCCTTCTCGAAGACATGAAGCATGGGTTTGTTTTCGACCAGGACTTCAGCAGTAAAACCCAGCAAGCCCTGTCTTTTGGCCAGATAAGTAAGATATTTTAATAATTCAAAGCCTATTCCGGAATTTTGCTGATCGTCACGAACGGCAAAGGCAACTTCAGCGGTATGGGTGCTTTCATCGATTCCATATTGACCGACACCGACAATCATATGATTATCCCTGTCTCCTCTGAATACTACCAGAACAACTTCTTTGGTGTAGTCAATTACAACGAAATTCTGCAATCTTTCGTGCGGCATATCTTTGCGGGATGATAAAAATCTTCTTTCGATACTCTTATCGGAAAGGGAATAGAAAAAATCTTTTAAAAGTTCTTCATCGCTGATTTTAACCGGTCTGATAAAAATCTGCACATCGGTTTTGGTTGTAACGTATGTTTCCAAATCTTCCGGATATTCGCCGCGCTTTCCCGGTATAAAGGCCTGATCTTTGAAAATCAGACCGCGTTTTTTTGCTTCTTCAATCAACCATGGCCGGAATTTAGGATGAGCTATGGCGATTAACGACATGGCGCGTTCTCTGATATTTTTACCGTGCAGATAGGCTATGCCGTATTCCGTTACTACATAGCGTACATCAGCACGGTTAAGAGTTATTCCAGCCTGTTCTTTCAAAGCAGGAACAATACGTGAAATGGTATCGTTGCGGGAAGTAGATTTAAGAGCCAGAATGGTTTTACCGTTTTTGGAAAATAACGCGCCTCTCATGAAATCCTGATGACCGCCGATACCACTGTAAAATAAACCGCCTATGGATTCTGAAGTTGCCTGCCCGCTTAAGTCTATTTCCAAAGTGCTGTTAATGGCAACCATATTTTCTATCCGGGAAATGATTAACTGATTGTTAGTATAATCAAGTGTCCGAAGCGAGATGGAAGGATTGTTATCGAGGAAATCGTAAGTTTCCTTGCTTCCCATACAGAAAGCGGCAACGGTTTTTCCGTGGTCGATGGTTTTTCTGGAATTATCGATAACACCGGTTTTAATTAAATATACCAGGCCGTCGCTTAAAAGTTCCGTATGCACGCCCAGATTTTTTTTGTTGTATAGACTTGCCATAACGGCATTGGGCAGACCACCCCATCCGACTTGAATAGTGTCGCCGTCCTGCACCAGGCGTGCCACGTTTTTACCGATAGTTCTAATTACGTCACTTGTGGGTGTTTTTGATACTTCTAAGAGTGGTTCATCATAAGGGACTATAAAATCAACATCTTTAATGTGAATGAAACCATCTCCATGAATACGGGGCATATTGGGGTTTATCTGAGCGATGACTATTTTTGCTTTTTCTGTGGCGGTTTTTACTATATCGACACTTACCCCGAGGCTTAAGTAGTGATGTTCATCCGGCATTGAGGTTTGTATCAGCGCTACATCAATTCGGACAGAGCCGCTGGCTAATAAGGCGGGTAGTTGTGAAAGTGAAATAGGAGTGTAGTCTGCCATTCCCGCATTAATGGAATCCCGCGTACTATTGCCGATGAAAAAAGAATTATGACGAAAATTAGCTTTGTACTTGGCACCGGCGTAAGGAGCAAGACCCAATGAGTAAATATGGATAATTTCAGCGTCGAAAAAAGCCTTGGGATTTGATTCTACATAACGTGTCATAGCCTGAACAAGATATTGAGGCTCGCCGCAACCAGACGCAACAAATATGTGATCTCCACGACGAATGTGGCTGAATATTTCATCTTCCGAAACAAATTTTTCCGGATATGCTTTTTTGAAGCCATCGAGATATTCTAAAAATATTTCCGGTTTCATGGTTTACTCCAAAGTGATATTTACCCCGTTAGAAAGCCCCGCTGCTTGCCCCGTGCGAAGCCTTGCTTCTATCGGGGCTTGCAGCGGTGATGATTGTTCCTCCTTTTTCAGCGAACACGGGGTTTAATGCCCCGTGTGAGCCTGTCCGTTGGAAAGTCGAAGACTTTCTAACGGGGTTTATTTTTCCATCTGAATTTTTTTAATATCTACGACGTTACTTGCAGCGTCCGGTTTTTCTTTATCTTTTGTTTTTACTATGACCGGCTGGCTGACCAATGGTTCCGCGTAAAATTCTTCGACCAAAGCCAGAAATTCAGCAAGTAATCTGCGGCTGACTACAAAAATATGACCGATGTTCTTCTCAATTACACGATTAAGACCCTCACTCGTGAATTTGATATTACCTTTGTCCACCATTCCCCATGTCTCGCCGGCCACACAGGAACCGGCCGGGGCTATGGGATCTCTGGAGCCTTTATAATCAAAAATTCTGACTCCCGCTTTTTTCAGTATGGTCATATTAACCGGTTTGCCGTCGAATCTGGGATTGGTGGAAGGCAGACAATATTTCTCTTCGTAAACTTGATTGCCGATGAATATGTTTTGAATCCACTGAATATGGGCGCTTATGGGAAATTTAGTTCCGTGTGTAAGCCAGTAAAGAAAGGGTGCCGCGTCTGTAATTGATTCTTTCATTTCCGCGCGTCCGTAGAAACCTAAAACGACAGTATGCTGCACCCCGGGTTGTATTTCATTCATGCCCGCTTCGATGACCTGCGGCGGAATATTAACCGGACCGAAGAGTTCTTTCATCAGATAAGGATCGTAATCACGGCGAATAAGCGAACGAATAGGATTGTGTCCGCTGTCTTTGTCATCAAATTTCACCGGTGAAGCCATTAGGGCTATTTTTTTTATGTCCATGGGAAGTCCGGCGGCTAAACGTTCTTCCGCCCGTCTGGCCAGATATGGAAGAATAAGAGTACCGCCCATGCAATAGGCCATTATGTATATTTCATCCTGAGGATGCCTGTTTTTGATTATATCAAGATATAAATCGGGAATTGTTTTTCCGTAAAAATCCAGTCCCAGTTCGGTTTCTTCCCACCCGGGATTGCCGTGGTCGACCATGTAAATGCTGTATCCTTTTTTCAGCAGGGCTTCCACTACGGATTTCCCCGACGCAAGATCGAAAAGTTCCGGTTTGTTGATAAGCGGAGTTGCCATATAGATAATTTTACCGTTCGGCATGATGCCTTCAGGAACAAGATAGTGACGCAGTCTTACGCGGTGGTTTAATGATCCTTCCACATATTCGTAACGGGAACAGCCTATTTTCCCCAAAGTTGCTCTTTCCGAAAATTCTTTTATGTCAAATGCGTTTGCTTCATAAAGATTTTCCAGACGGGTGCGGTTTTCGGCAAGGTATTGCTCAAAAGAAGTTGCCAGTGTGCCATCCGGATTTTTTTTGGCAAAAGGCAGATAGCCGTTGGAAAATGGTTGCTCTGTGATTAAAACAACCAGACACTTTGAGAGTTCTTTCATTGCTTTTAGACGGGTCAATCCTACGTTGTTATATTGATTTTCCAGCTGGCAGAATTCATCCATGTAGTTCTTTAAGTATTCCTTGCCCTTTGGAGTTGTGCAAATCATTTGAGCTTTTTCCCGGTTGAATTTCCCGTCTCTGATAAAAAAACCGGTTAAAGTATAAAGAAGCCGGGAATAGCTTTTGTATATCCAGCCGTTCATATCGGCAATAGCATCGGGATTTCTGGAAGCACCGACAGCAAGGCGGGCGCTGGCTTTTACATGCCGCAATACAGAATCAAGTATAGCACTTTGCCACATTGCGGAGATCGCGAATGGTCCGTAAAGCCATAAATCTTTGCTCATGTAATCAAGAGTTCTTTTATAGTCGAACAGGCTTCTGATTTGCTGGCCAACCATTTTGCTTTTCCACGGAAGTGCCGTAGGAATATTTTCTGTGTTATCAGCCGGAGAAAAACCGCAGACCTGCATCAGTTCGTCCGGTGTGATTTTTGTATTGTTTCCAATGGACATTTTTTCACCCCTTCGTGGTTTTTTAAAATATTGTCATTGAATGCAGCCAATAATACACAATTGTTAATTGTAATTCATCGAAATTCATTGACAAATAAACATATCTGTATTAAGAATAAACCATATTCTTTTTAACATTCATTTAACAATTTCTTCAATAGTTTTTTTCAGCATGAGGTGAAAAAATGACTGACGAAGATAAACAATCTCCGTTGAAAGAAGTTCCTTTTCTTCCCTGGCTTAATACAGCAGCGGCTATGTGGTTCAATATGCTGAAAGCGATGCCATCCAATCCTGATACGTCCGTGATGACGCAAGCGGCTGTGCAAAACCGTTTTACTCAGCAATTGGATACAAATTTGAATCTGCTTAAATCCTTTTCCCGGATGATGGGTGAGCCGGAATCGGCATCAGCAGCGGCCAATTCTTTAAGCTCTCTGCCGGAAATACTTCTGAAAATGGCCAAGTCCGGTTTCGACGCGGCCATGCAAATACAGAATCATCTGGTGGAAAAAGCGGGCAAGATCGGCAAGCGAACGGAAGCATATAATTTCGAAAATCTGGATCAGGAAGTATTTAAAGCATTCAGCGATATTTATGAAAAAGAGTTTAGACAGTACTTTAAAATTCCTCCGCTGGGATTGACCCGTTTTTATCAGGAACGGTTCAACGAAATGCTGGATAAATATAATATCTTTGAAACCATGCTGGCCGAATTTCTTTCTATCCTTTATTTGCCGCTGGAAAAGTCTTTTAAGGTTTTTCAGGAAAAACTTAAGCAAATGGCGGAAGAAGGGAATCTTCCGAAAGAAGCAAAAGAAAGTTACACAATATGGATAAAAATACTGGAAGGCCACTATATTAGCCTATTCAGATCCAAAGAATACACCGACACTTTACATCGGACACTCAACACATTGGAGGATTTTATCATTGTCCGAAACAGGATGTTGGAAGATTTTCTGCAACTGCTGCCTGTTGTAACGCAAAGAGAGATGGAAGATCTATACAAGGAATTCCATGTTCTTAAAAAGAGGGTGAAAGAGCTGGAAAAGCAGCTCAACATTTCACCGAACACACTGACTGTTGTAAAATAGCAGCCTTCTCACCCGGAGGGCGACAACCAGATATTTCCGGAGCGAAAATTATCCTATGAGTTTGACAAAAATTCCTCTAGACGTGATCCTGGAAAAAATGGCCGAAGACGCCGAAAAGGCGCAACAACGAGTTACCAAAGCATCCGAAATATTACAGGGACAACTCAACTATGAAATCGCCTCGACGCCTTATGAAATAGTGTATGAAGAAGACCGTGTCAAAGTTAAACATTATTTTCGTAATGAGAACGCGGAAAATAAATTAAAAGCACCACTGCTGGTGGTTTACGCGCTGATCAACCGCGAAACCATGCTGGATCTGCAGCCGGACAGGAGCGTCGTCAAAACGTTTCTGGAAGGAGGCATTGATCTGTATATGATTGACTGGGGCTACCCCTTGCGAAAGGATCATTTCCTCACGATTGACGATCATGTCAATGGTTACATGAATAATATTATTGATTTCATCCGTAAAAAACACAATGTTCCGAAGATTAACCTGATGGGCATATGTATGGGTGGAACTTTCAGTGTTATGTACTCCGCTCTTCATCCGGATAAAATTAGAAACCTGATTACTACTGTTACGCCGTCAAGCTTCGACACGGATAGAGGTCTTTTGCATGTTTGGATGAAAGACGTCGACGTGGACAGGATGATTAAAACTTTCGGGAATATTCCCGGTGATATCATGAATCTTGGTTTTTTGCTGCTAAACCCGGCGCGCCTGATGATCGATAAATATGTCAGTTTTATGGATAATATGGACAACAAGGATTTTGTGGAAAATTTTGTGCGCATGGAACGCTGGATTTTCGACAGTCCTGATGTTCCCGGAGAAACTTTCCGCCAGTTTATTGAAGATTGCTACAAGAAGAATTTGCTTATTCAAAGTAAGATGTTTCTTGGTGGCCAACGTGTTGATTTGAAAAAGCTGACTATGCCTCTTTTAAATTTTTTCGGTGAATACGACCATTTGGTTCCACCCCAGGCCTGCAATCAGCTGTCCGGCGCTGTAGGCAGCAAAGATGTGGAAGATGTCTGCCTGGAAACCGGACATATAGGCATTTACGTGAGTTCCAAATTTCAGAAATTATTTGCTCCGAAAATTGTTCAGTGGCTGAAGGAACGTGATCAGGAAGATATAGTTGTTGAAACAAAATTACCGGAAGCCGCGAAAAAACAGGCTAAAATCGGCACGTCGGCAAAGACGCGCATAAGACGTAACGGAAAATCCCGGCCGGGCAGCAGGGTAAATTCAAATGCCGTGAGGGAAAGATAAATCATTGGGCGCAAATAAATTACCGGACTCATATAAGAAAGGGAGAGAAGTATATGTCAGTTCAAAAAGAGTATTTTCAAAGCTTAACAAAATTGAGCAGGGAGATCGGAAAAACAGATGATCAGGAAAAGATGCTTCATCTGATAGTGTCTGTGGCCGTTGAAACTCTCAAAGCCAAGGCAGCCGTAATATTTCTGAACGAGGAAGACTCGCAGGATACGATCCGCAATGTCGCTGTCGCTCAGGTCGGGCTTTCTGAAAAATATATTCACGCGGGAACTGCTCATGCCGTGAAAATCAGTCCACAGTTGCTTAAAGATGGTTATATGTATTTTCGAGATGCCTCGACAGATAAACGGCTGATGAATCATAAAGCGAAAAAAGCTGAAGGTATCGGATCGATTATTTCTGTGCCAGTGGTTGTCAAGGGTCAAATGCTGGGCATATTAAGCCTCTATACGAAAGAGATACGAACATTCACCAAAGATGAAATCGAGTTTCTTTCAATTCTCGCCGAGCAGGGAGGTGCCGCGATTGAAAGTGCCAACCTTATTCGTAAGCTTCGCAATCAATCAAAGATATTTTTGAAACTGGCCACAAGCATCTCAGCGAGTCTTGATGTTAAGACAATTTTACAAGCAATTACTGAGGATTTGGTGAAAGATCTGCGTATCAAAGCCGCTTCGATAAGATTGCTGGATGATAAAACCAGCACTGTAAAACTCGTCGCAAGTTACGGATTGAGCGATAAATATCTAAACACGATTGTCGCCGATAAAAACATCGGAAAAGCTTTGAAAGGTCAAACAATAGCCATTAAAAATGTGTTTGAGGACGATGGAATACAATACAAAAAAGAAAAAAAAGAAGAGGGTATTGTTTCTATGCTTTATGTTCCAATCAGGTCCATGGACGATATTATCGGCGTTTTAAATTTATACAGCGGCAGACAGAAGGAATTTACCGAAGATGAAGTTATGCTGGTGACAGCCTTAGCTTATCAGGGAGGACTGGCCATTAATAATGCCTGTTTGTACATGACTATGCAGGACGATATTAAGGATTTGAAGGAGAATATATACAGGTGCTGGTTCTAAGACCTGATACCAATTCTAAATCAAAGCGCTATTTTTGTTGGTCCCGATGCATCGGGATTGTCGGCTTCCTCGACGTATGTTCATATACGCCTGCGGAGCTTCCTCCTTGCCGCCTCAATATCATCTTTGATTTAGAGCCGGTATGAAACAATGCAGAATGGAAAACGACGCAAGGAAATGTCATTTCGAGCGGAGCGAGAAATCTTAATAAATTTATCAATGTACAAGATATCTCCCCGAGCATACCCAGGCATACCCAGACATACGCCGGGGGGCCTGCCGGGGTTCCCTGTCGGGTTATTGCCTTCGGTCGATATGGCAATTTATTTGTAGGTATTTTAAATATAGCAAAGCTATAAGGAGGTGGAGTTTTTGTGATAACAGGGAAAAGTATTGATAAGCTTCAGGTTGGGGATGTGGCGGAATTCGCCAAAACAGTATCGGAGACGGATATATATTTATATGCCGGTATTACCGGTGATTTCAATCCGGCTCACGTTAATGAGGCATATGCGAAAAACACTTTTTTTAAAACCAGAATAGCGCACGGAATGCTCACGGCAGGATTGATTTCAGCCATTATTGCCAATCAATTACCCGGACCAGGGACTATTTATTTGAAACAGGAATTGAATTTTCTGGCGCCGGTGCACATGGGCGACACCATTACCGGACGGGTAGAAGTTATCGAAATAAATGTCGAAAAAAATCGCGTGCGGTTAAAAACAACCTGCAGTAATCAGGATGGTGTAATAGTTATTTCCGGGGAGGGACTTGTAAGTCCGCCGAAAGCACCCAAGGCATAAAACCAATTCGATTGTAATTACCTCCTTGCAGGCGGTAATTACCGGTAATGTAGCTTTTTGATTTGCTATGCGCAACCAAAAGGCGCGCAATAAAAATAAAACTTTTTACCATACCGGGAAGTGAAGCCTAAAAGGCGGCAGCTTCCAATCGAAATGGTTTTAATAATCAAGATAAAATAAAGGTGTGCTTCATTATTTTTGTTATAATTGAATCTAATTAAATTGAAGTTTAATTCAAAAGCCGCCGCGATAAATCGAGGCGGCTTTTTTTAAGATGCAATCTTTTATTTGGAGCCGAAGAAACTTTCTACTTTTTTGAAATTCTCATCAGCCGCAGCCTTGAATTCTTCACGTCCTTTTTTGCATGCCTTGATCCAGTCGTTAACGGCCTTCTTGCCTTCTTCCGGGAAGAAACCTGTTTGTTCCGTCATGGTGTTTATCATTTTTTCGGCCTGATCCTGAACGACAGACATCGCCTCAAATGAGTTATCAAAGGCTGTTTTGTTAAACTCTACCATTTGTTTGGCAATTTGTTTGGGGTCCATATTTTCCTCCATTTTGTTTTTTTTTAATTTTTGTTTTAAGCTTAAGGGTGACCTGCTTTATTTATTTCCTGGTCTTTGTTTTTGATGCTTCGCCTTCTGATGCTATGTATTCTTCCATTTTGGAATAATTTTGATCGACGGCATCTTTGAAATCGCTAATGACTTTTTTATAAATGTTTGCCCATTCATTAATGAATGATTTGGTTTGAGCGGGAAGCCACGGGTTCTGTTGAAGCATATTATCCACAGCCCTGGTTGTTTGCTCTTGCAACATAAAAATACTATTATAACCTGATTCGAATGCCGACTTATTAAAATCGATCAATTGCTTGGCAATTTTCTTGTTTTCCATAGTAAATACTCCTTTTGTATTTTTTTCTATGGTTGTATTATAAACAGTATTTTTAGTTTGTCAATAGAAAAAATGTTGCAATGCAATATATTTATATGGTGCTGATTTCTTGTATCCATATTTATTAATATGTAATAAATACAATTATATACGCTTGAGAAGTAATTGTATAATCCGTGATAATTAATATTTTATGTTGCAAGATTCATAATAATGTCGTAAGGAAAAGTCAGGGAGTGCAAATATGAATGATAATGTACTTTTGCTTAAAAAATACACGAATCGACGACTTTATGAAACGGAAAAAAGTATTTATGTAACGCTGGATTATGTAACCGATGTCATTAAACAGGGCAGACAAATTAAAGTGACTGATGCCAAAACCGGTGAAGATGTTACTTCCGCGATACTCACACAAATTGTTTTTGAAGAAGCGCGTAAAAAGAAATATCTTCTTCCCGCTCCTCTGTTATATTTGATTATTCAGTATGGTGAAAATGTTCTGACAGATTTTTTTGATAAGTATCTGGAGCAAACCATTAAGAATTATCTTTTATTCCGAAATATGGCTGACGATCAATTCAAAAAATGGATCGAATACGGCGAAAGTTATTCCAAAATTGATCCACAGAATTTGACCACTCTTTCGCCGTTTAAAAATCTTTTTGATTTATTTACAGTGCCCGCTCAGAATAATGAGAAAGAGAAGAAGAAATCTTAATCATCGTTTAAGTTGTCAAGTACGATGAACCAAGTGATGTGATGCGATAATTTTGCAGATATATGCAAAATCAACTTTTCCGTGACATGTAATTAGTAGATAAAACTCTATTGATTATCCGGGAAGGCGCAAAAACGGGCAGGTTATCATCGGAAATTGTGCTTAGAAAATTATCAATTATCTTGAATGTAGCACCCCATAGAATATCTTCGCCTCCCTGACCGTCAGGAATAACAACACAATTATATTTCATGGATGTTGAATCGCTTTTCGGAGATGTTTTAATGTTCAGTATGGCGTAATTGGCACTATCGAAGAAAAGGCTAAGCGGAATTTCTAAAACCTTTTCTACTTCGGGGCTTAGTTTATATGTAAAATGTTTAGGCGTGACGCAGACAAAGGGGTAAATAGTTCTGGCGAATAAAGTCAGGGAGTAAGAGGGCAGGGCGCCCAAAAATACCACGTTTAAAGGATTTAAACCGACTTCTTCCCACGCTTCTCTTAGAGCGGTTGCCAGAAAAAGACGAATCAAAAAGTTTGTCTCTTTGTCTTTACATTGAGCGACACCGGAATTTTCCCCCTGCATTGATGAAATTATTCCTAACTTTAGAAAACGGCTTAAAATGCTATCCAGACGCGGATGCAGCATTCCCCCCGGGCAACTGATATCGCCGGCTTGTGAAACCTTATCCGATCGTTTTATCAGTTGGAAAACATATTCCGGCTTGTCCTGATTTGATTTGTAGTTAAGTAACAAAACTACCCCGGCCTGACGAAGAAATGAACCGTTTTGATTAGCATCTTTGTTTGAATTATATTTTTCTTTATAATCGACAGCCACCCTGGTTAATTTATCAGTCACAAAACGAGGGAAGATATCTTTTTGGTGGAAGAGAGACAAATCCATAAATGTCCTGAAATATTAATTTATAATTTCTGCAATATTTTGATTATACCAGCATCTTAAAGGAAATAAATCGATAAAACCACAATGACCGCCGAATTTTTGTCTTGATATCTTTAAAAATTCATTTTCTTCTAATTTGCAATAGTCTTCATATGGAACTACAGGGTCGTCTTCTGCAATGAATATTTTAACGGGAATGTTCAAATTTTGAAAAGAGTCGTTTCTCAGGGTATATAAATTAAAATAGTCGCGGTATGACAACATGCCGGGGAAATAGGGCATAATATCTTCGGTTAAGTCCATACATGTTTTTGCTTTTAACATTTTTCGAAAATCATATTTTTGGGGGAAAAGACTCTGTTTTTTAATCAAAGACAGCTTCCATTTTCTCAGGAAATATTTGCGGTAAAAGAAATAACCGTTATCGATTGCCAAAGAAGATATGTAAGGATCAAGCGGAGGACTGATGGCGAAGACATGTTTTAGATTTGTTACCGGTGTAATCCGGTGTTTCATGGCGATACGCAAAGCAAAATTTCCTCCCAAAGAAAAACCTATCAGATATACGGGAATATCTCCCGGGTTTTGAGATATATGATTTACCGCTTCAAATGTTTCCTGCAGTAGAGCGCCATGAAAGAGCCCTTCGTTTAGATGATGCGAATCGCCGTGGTCACGCAAATTCAACCGGCAAACTGAAAAACCCAGGCTGTAAAAAAAAGCTCCGGAAGATAATATGTACGCCGACGAAGATGATCCTTCCCAACCATGTAGAAGAATAATCAATCCTTTAGGAGAGGGGTGAGGAGAATAAAATGATAATAACCTGGAACCCGCGGAAGTGCTGACTATTATTTCATGGAACTTTCTATTAATAGGATTATTTAAGGGTACACGCAGTTTGGAACTGGCCATGACAGACTGTAGATGAGGATTTCTAAGAAGGAATGAAGGTGTGAATTTACTGCCGGATTTCATTGAGCTTTTTTTCATTTTTAATTGGTCTTTGAACCATTCATCAGACGAGGAATCCCTTAGCCCTGGCCCAGTCTAACAATTCGTGATCGCCAAGTTCGTCGGCTTTTATTGCGTCGATGCATCCGAGACGGTTGTTGCCCTGTTTGAAATAAACGCCGCCCCTGTTACTATAAGCCCTGGCGAGATTCGGTCTCAAGCCAATGGCCACATTATAGTCTTCGATTGCCCGGTTATACTGGCCCATAGAATCATAAACGACTCCTCTGTTGTTATAGGCCTCGGCATATTCAGAATCTAAAAATATTACCTTGTTGAAATCTTCAATGGCATTCTTATACTGGCCAAGGTTAACGTAGGTACGTCCTCTGTTATAATAAGCATCGACATCATGCGGTTCCATGCTGACGACTTTATTGAAATCTTCAATGGCAAGCTCATACAGGCCAATTCGATCGTAAATAATACCCCTGTTGTAGTAGGTCAGCGGTTCATCAGGATTCAGTTCTATTGACTTGCTGAGAGCGTCAATGGCGAATGTGTAATTACCGGCAGCGTCGGCATTAATGCCTTTTTTGCTCCAGTCGTCGGCATTGCGCATTTCTACTACGTTACATGCACTATCTTGTTGTTCTTTTTTAGAATCCGCCATAGAAAGCTTTATCTCACTCCGGCCTTGTTCAGCTTTACAGTTCAAAATATAAACCTGATAATACTGTAAGTCAATTAAATACTAATTACTGATTGGAAGGAAATGGGTAAATAAAAATGCCCGACGTAATTATGATTGGTGGCGGTGCCTGGATTTGAACCAGGGACACTACGGATATGAGCCGTATGCTCTGACCGACTGAGCTACACCGCCGTTGTGGTTATAGGAATATTATCAAAAGGTGGATATCCACCGCGGGGACGCTATATCTAAGTATAAAAGTTTTGTCAATGAATTATTGATCGGTATCCAGCTTATAAATAACTATTACGCTTCTATCACGCAGAGAAACACCGGTGGACTGAACTAATGCCAGCACAATTTCCGGGTTGCCGTCGTTGTCTATGTCTTTAATGCAATAGTCAGCTACATAGCCGTTGATTTTCTTTGTATGCCAGTTTTCAGCCATACCCATGCCATCCCATTCCAGATTGTATATTTCACTGGCAGTAAAAAGTTTAAGTTTTTTGAAAATACGGCCACTGGAAGACAGATTTTTAACTATGATAATTTCTTTTTTGCCGTCTTTGTTTGTGTCCATGGTCAGAATGCGTAAGTTGGCATAAGCGTATCTTTCCTTATCACTGTCTGTAGGATTGGCTTTATTTCCAATGTTTTCCATATAATTGTTACTTCCACCATACACATCTTCACTTTTCCAGATAAGCTCGTCACTGGTAAAGCCTATGGAGGTAAGACGACCGAGGGATTTAGTTGTTTTTTCAGTGATGTATAAATAATCCAAATCATCAAGGGCGATTATTTTTTCGCTTCCTCCAATGCCTACGTTATCGATGGTCAGTCCATAAATAGATAAGCCGAAAGGTATTTTCATTTTCTGATCGGCTATATATTTGCCGTCTCTCCAAATCATTTCGTAAATCGGTGAATCGAATGGTTTTCCCATTCCATATTCCTGACCGAGAAGAAGAGGAATGCCGGAGGAGGTATCAATGACGCGTAAAAACCAACGAATATCGGAAGCAATCTTTATGTATTTGTTATCTTTAAATTCCAGAACAAAAGAATCAAGTAATGCATCGTTCAGAGATGTTACGATTATTTCGGGGACACCATTTCTATTAATATCGGCAACATCCACGGCTATATAATTATTATATGAATTCCCTTTGATTTTCTGTACCAATCTGAGTTCTTTCTCCGCTTTTTGGTATATGTAGACATTGTTTCGATCAATGGCAACAATTTCGTTTATACCGTCGTTATTGATGTCTCCTATCGACATGCCCTTGAATTCGGTAGGAATTTTCTGGCTCATCCAGAATTCTTTTCGATTAATTGGTTCCGCCGCATTAATAAATTCCGGGTTAATTATGGAAGTTAAGGTTCCTTTTTTGCCGGCGGTTCTCATTTTTGCAATTATTTGAGACTCGCGGGACAAAGCAGATGGTACCTGGGGAGTAGTAACAGGAGAAGGCGCGGCAACCGACGGCGTGCCCGATGACGGTGTAATGCCGAGAATATTTTGGGTAATTCTTTCAGAAAAATCGTTGATTTTAGGTATTACATCGTCAAGCGTTTGTGATTGCGCAAAAATTCCGATGTCAGATTTATTGTTGACGATATCGACAAGTTTTCCATCAATGCTGATGCTGCTGCCTATTTTGGTAATGCTTCCCCAGACAACATAGTCGGCATTTAATTTTTTTCCCAGGTTATAGACATCGGTTTCGGATATACCTTTTATTTTAGATCTCTTGATTTCATCATTGACAATGTTTTTATTGAGGACGTTGATTTTATCGGGAACGGAAATGCGTGAAGCTAGCATTTCTTCTATTCCTTGTTTTATATAATCTATATTCTCTGCGCTGTTTATTGTAAAAGGTAACACGGTAACTGTATATGTATCTTTTGCCCATGAAAAACCGACAGCGATAGCCAGGATTAAAATAACCAGACAACATATATGTCTAATAGCTTTTTGCATATCTATCTCCTTTTTAAAACGGTATACATTTGTGACAAGGCGTTACTAACATTTAAAAGGTGATAATTCAAGAATGATTTGAAAGCATAAAAAATCAATAAGTTAAATTCATAATGTTATTGAATTATTAATTATGCCTTGGTTGGAATGACATAAAACATAACGGCGAAGAAATGACAAACGCTGCCGGCAAGAACAAATAAGTGCCAGATCGCGTGATTGAACGGAAGCTTGTTCCATGCATAAAAGATAGTACCAAAAGTATAGGCTAAGCCACCACTGATTAGCAAAACTAAACCGCCACCGGGTAAAGTATGAAAAAGAGGCTTAATGGCGAAGATAATTATCCACCCCATTAAAATATAAGCAATGGTAGATATAATTTTAAACCGATAGACAAAAAAGATTTTAAATAAAATACCGATTACGGTTAAAGACCAGAGTATAATAAGCATACTCCAGCCTGTAATTCCGCTTATGGTTACAAGAAGAAAGGGAGTATAAGTTCCGGCGATTAGGATATAAATACATGAATGATCGAATATTTTGAATATGTGTTTTAAATTTGGCTTCTGAAAACTGTGATATAGAGTTGAAGCCGTGTAAAGTAAAACAAGCGAAACTCCAAAAATCGTACAACTTATGATGTGATTTAAATTGCCGTGCATGGCGGAGAAGACTACTAAAAGGACCAATCCGCTTATACTGATTAATGCTCCGATTCCGTGGCTTACACTATTAAATATTTCTTCTAAAAAATTGTATTGCTCTTTGGTCTGTGATTCATGCATAAATTTTTATTCCTCAATTGCCTCAGACCGGAGAGCAATAAACTTTTTGTTTTTATTTGTCAAATTATAAAATAGTCAATTTATATTAATTCTTGACTGATTTGTAGAATTAGTAATAATAACCCCCATATGTAGGTAAAACAGTAATTAAGGAGAAAAAAGTGATACCAAGATATTCCAGAGAAAAAATGGCAAAGATTTGGAGCCCGGAAAACAAATATCAAAAGTGGCTGGATGTGGAAATATTAGCTTGTGAGGCCATGGCCAAGCTGGGCAAGGTACCAAAAAGTGCGCTTAAAAATATAAAAGATAATGTATCGATAAACGTAGAACGAATAGATGAAATTGAAAAGGTTACAAAACATGATGTAATTGCTTTCTTAACTTCTCTGACGGAGAAGGTCGGCGAAGACGGACGTTTTATTCATATGGGTTTGACTTCTTCAGACGTTCTGGATACGTCACTCGCTGTTCAATTGAAAGAAGCGGCTGAAATATTACTGGCAGATGTTGATAATTTATTGGCTGTTTTGAAAAGGCGGGCCTTTGAAAATAAAGAAACTTTAATGATTGGACGGTCACACGGGATTCACGCAGAACCGATTACGTTTGGTTTGAAATTGGCCTTATGGTATCAGGAGATGCGACGCAATCGTCAACGTCTTGTCCGGGCCAAAGAATCCATCAGCTGCGGAAAAATATCCGGCGCGGTTGGCACATTTTCTTTTATCGATCCCTTTGTGGAAGAATATGTATGCGGTAAGCTAGGTTTGAAGCCGGCGCCGGTATCTTCTCAAATTGTACAGCGTGACCGCCATGCGGAATTCTTTACGGCACTTGCTATTATTGCGTCTTCATTGGATAAATTTGCCCAGGAAATAAGGCTTTTGCAAAGAACCGAGGTTAGAGAAGCCGAAGAATATTTCTCAGAAGGGCAGAAAGGTTCTTCCGCGATGCCGCATAAGCGCAATCCGGTTCTCTCGGAAAATATCTCCGGACTTGCAAGATTGGTGCGCTCCTATGCTGTCGCTTCTCTGGAAGATATTGCTCTCTGGCATGAACGGGACATCAGCCATTCTTCCGTGGAAAGAGTAATCGGCCCGGATGCCACAATCGTCCTTGATTTTATGCTGAACAGATTTACAAATATGATGGACAAACTTTTAATTTATCCCGATAAAATGCTTCATAATCTGAACATGACTCATGGTGTTATTTTTTCGCAAATGGTTCTGCTGGCGCTTATTGAAAAGGGTACAACGAGAGAGGAAGCTTATGCCATCGTACAGCGTAACGCGATGAAATCATGGAAGGAAGAAGGAGAGTTTAAAGATTTGCTGGAAAGAGATTCCGTGGTCACCAAATATCTGAAGAAAAAAGAATTAACGGCAATATTTAATGTTAAAAATTTTCTGAAAAATTTAGATTTTATTTTTGACCGCGTGTTTAAAAATGAAAAGTAGATTCCGGAGAATTATTCCTTCACAATAATAGTATCTTTATTGAATTCGTCTCTTGTTCCCGGGTAATCTATGTTAAAGTGCAGTCCGCGACTTTCTTTTCGTATACGGGCGCTCTTTACTATCAGTTTGGCAACGGTTGTAATATTACGTAATTCTATGAGATCTTTCGTAACTTTAAAATTCCAGTAGTATTCATCAATTTCTTTCTGAATGAGGTCGATTCTTCGTTTGGCTCTTTCCAATCGTTTGTTTGATCTGACAATGCCCACATAATTCCACATGCATCTTCTGATTTCATCCCAGTTGTGTGTAACAACTACGCTGTCATCGCTTTCTGTAGTGCCGCTGGGATCCCAGGCAGCAATGAAAGTATCGCTTTGTTTTGTATTATTATATTCCCGGAAAATATCCGTATAGATTCGATGAGAGTAAACAACAGCTTCCAGCAAGGAATTACTGGCCAAACGGTTGGCACCGTGCAATCCGGTGCAGGACGCTTCACCGCAGGCAAAAAGATGGGGAATAGATGTCCTGCCGTAATGATCAACGGCAATGCCGCCGCAGATGTAATGCGCGGCAGGAACAATAGGTATCGGGTCGGAAGTTATATCGATGCCAAATTCCAGACATTTGTCATATATGTTGGGAAAGCGATTGATAATAAAATCACGTTCCCGGTGGGAGATATCAAGAAGTACATATTCGTCTCCCGATTGTTTGATTTCTGTATCAATGGCTTTGGCAACGATATCACGGGGTGCCAGGCTTTTCATGGGATGATATTTTTCCATGAAAGTTGATCCGTTTTTTAATTTGAGGATTCCTCCTTCACCACGCATAGCTTCACTGATTAGAAAAGCTTTAGCAGCGGGGTGGTAGAGGCATGTGGGATGAAACTGGATGAATTCCATGTTTGCAATTTGAGCGCCTGCGCGGTAAGCCATGGCCAGACCGTCACCAGTCGCAATATCAGGATTTGTTGTAATGAGATAAACCTTTCCGGCGCCCCCTGTGCATAAAATTACATATTTTGCGCGATAAGTATGGATTTCACTTTTATCAATATCCAGAACATAAGCACCCAAACAACGATTGACTTGAGTTGCCCCTTCTTTTTTTACTATCAAGTCTATCCCGATGTGGTTTTCATAGATTTGAACATTTTTTAAATGAGAAACTTGTTCGTTAAGCGCTCGCTCAATTTCATGGCCGGTGAGGTCTTTGGCGTGTAATACGCGTCTGCGGCTATGTCCTCCTTCACGTCCCAGGTCGTAAACGTTTTGGTCTGTTTCTGATTTCGTAAAGGTTACACCCCATTCGATAAGTTCTTGAATTCTGGGGGGACCTTCTTTGACGATAAATTCGACCACGTCTCTTTTACAAAGGCCTCCTCCGCAGATTAAGGTATCCTGAATATGCTCCTCAAAACTGTCTGCCTGATCCGTAACAGCGGCAATTCCGCCTTGAGCATAATTTGTATTTGATTCTGATTTTTCTTTTTTTGTGACAACAGCAACACTACCGAGAGTTGAAGCTTTGATTGCCAGACTTAAACCGGCAATACCGCTGCCGATGATTAAAAAATCTGTTCTAAATTCCATTTTGTTCTCCAATTGAACTACGCCGGTAAAAGTTTGTTTACAAATTACAATAGCTTTTATATAGAGGTTTATCTTTTTTAGCAAAGAGAAAATAAGAAAAGGATTTATTATGTGGGTCCTTGGAATCGAATCTTCGTGTGATGAAACAGCGGCAGCGGTAATTAACAATGGTAAAATATATTCCAATGTTATTGCCTCGCAAATAAAGTTTCATTCTCAATATGGCGGTGTTGTGCCTGAAATTGCTTCCCGCAAACATATTGAGGCTGTATATGTTGTAATAAAACAGGCGCTGAATGATGCCGGCGTTACACTTCAGGAAATAGAAGGTATTGCTGTTACTCGTGGTCCGGGCTTAGTCGGCTCTCTTTTAATAGGTTTATCAACAGCCAAAGCTCTTGCTTATGCTCTGAATATTCCACTGGTTGGTGTAAATCATATTGAGGGACATATTGTTGCGGCGTTTCTTGCTGAAGATACGCCGTCTTTTCCTTTTGTCGCCTTGGTTGTCTCCGGGGGACATACAAATATTTATCTGGTAAATAATTATCATAGTTTTCAACTGCTTGGTCAGACTCGTGATGATGCTGCCGGAGAAGCTTTCGATAAAGGTGCGAATCTTCTTAATCTTGGTTATCCCGGTGGTGTTGTAATAGACAGGATAGCCAGAGATGGAAATCCAAATAAAGTTGCTTTCCCTCGTGCAATGAAGGATTCTAACGACCTGAGTTTCAGCGGTTTAAAAACGTCCTTGTTAACAATGTTGAAAAAACAAGGCCGAAGTTTCAGCAGTAAAGAATTACCGGACATAGTGGCCAGTTATCAGGAGGCGATAGTGGACGCTCTGATGGAAAAAACGATAAAAGCGGCAAAAGATAACAGTATCAGCCGTATCGTTGTATGTGGCGGAGTAGCTGCCAACAGCAGGCTGCGTGAAAAATTTGCGAAAGAAACATCTTTGCGAAATATCGATTTGTTTATTCCGCCCGTGATATTATGCACTGATAATGCGGCAATGATTGCGGCAATCGGCGAAATTATGTTAAAAGACGGCCGGAGAGATTTGCTTGATCTGAATGCCGTATCCCGCTGGCCGTTAGGGTAATATAAATTAGTTATCTTTTTTCTACAGGCAAATTATCATGAGTTCACCTAAAGAAATAATCAATCGCTATGCTATTAATCCACGCAAAAAACTGGGGCAATCATTCCTCATAGATCAGAATGTCATTAGAAAAATATCGGCGATAGCGCAGGTGACAAAGAATGATATTGTTGTGGAAATAGGATCGGGAATCGGCGTCCTAACGGAAGATTTAGCTCAGAGTGCCGCAAAACTTATCGCCGTGGAAGTGGACGATAAATTGGTTGAGGTATTAAAAGATAAATTATTTAAATACAATAATGTGCAAATATACTGCCGCGATGTTCTGAAGTTTGATTTTAGTACAATTGCCAAAGACGGACAGCAGAAAATTAAAGTTGTCGGCAATGTTCCATACAATATTTCTTCTCCTGTACTTTTTTATTTAATATCTTTCCGGAAGGTTATAAATTCCTTTGTATTAATGTTGCAAAAGGAGGTGGTACAGCGGCTGACAGCGGCTCCCGGAGGTAAAGATTATGGAGTACCTTCTGTGATTTTACAGATGTTTGCGAATGTAGAAAAAGTTTTGGATGTTCCGGCTGATTGCTTTCATCCTGTTCCCAAAGTTGAATCATCGGTAATGAAGGGATTTTTCATGGAGAAGCCGTTAGTGGAACTTACCGATGAAGATTTTTTTATAAAATTAGTAAGAGACGCGTTTGCTCAGCGCCGGAAAATGCTGATTAATAATTTAAAAAGATCAAAATTATTGAAGGATGTTTCAGAATCGTTATTGAAAGATTTGCTGAGAATGACGGGAATTGATGGTCAGAGAAGAAGTGAAACGCTCTCTGTAAAAGAATTCGGAGATTTGAGTAATATTTTGAATTGCAACCAGAACCAACTGTAAGATGGTCTGAAAATCAATTTAAAAGTTTCCGGAAAGCCTTGCTATATTACTGCGCGAAAAATCGTCCTGATCCACTTATGCCGGTAGAAGAAGACCGCAGAGTTACGTTCACTTCACCGGGTGGAATATCAGCTATGATGCCGCCTATATATACGGCTCCTAAAGTCTTTGCGCCGACAAGTGTACTGTCTGCTCCCAGTTGAAATGTGGCAGAAATGTTCATGCCACTTGTACCGCCAATAATAATCTCCGGCGTAGTAGCTTTTACTACTGTAAGACCGTTGTTGAAAGAGATATCCACTGTCGTGAAACCATTATCACCGCTGCCGAATTTTGTTGTAGTACCGCTTACAGTAAAATCAGTAGTTCCAAAATAACCCGGTTCTGTGTAGCCGGAAAAGCCGTCCGCATCATCCCATATAATGCTTAAGTTGCTGACGTTTCTTAACGGCCGGAGTTTACTCATATCTATGGAAACACTGATTTGGCCGGTTATTGCGGCTAGATCACTATCCGAAATAGCGATCTTGGCGAATGATGCCGGGGGAATTATCAAAAATATCGAGATAACTGCTAATGCTAAAATTCTTTTCATATTTCCTCCATATTAAGACTTTTCAGGAAACAAAATAATCATTATTAAGTTATACGAATTCTTTTTTTCCGTCCCGCAGTTAACCCTAATCTGTTCTGCCAGTTGGCTATTCTATAAACAATAAATCACACTTTTAATTATTTTAACATATAATTCTATGTGACACTTATTTCATAATATAAAACTAATGTAATGTAAAGAAGATTTTAGTATATTTACGTTTCTCTAATTTAAAGTTTACATGGTTATTTATCGGAATTGATCTGTAAAATTGACTGAAATTTGTTCTGTAATTACAAAGGAATTCTTCGTGATCAACTATAAAGACTTCAGAGAGTATCCTGCGAGTTCTTCATTTTAAGAAAATTATTGAAAAACTTATTGACTAACTTCAGGTGAAATAATAATGCTATTCGCTAATTAACGTGATGAAAAGATGAAGAATAAACTCCTGTATATTGAAACGTTTGGCTGTCAAATGAATGTTCACGATTCAGAACAAATGGCAGCAATATTAGCCGGTAGCGGTTATAAATTAACCGAAAATATCAGGTTTGCCGATTTAATCCTTGTTAACACTTGCTCTATCAGGGACAAAGCAGCGCAAAAAGTATACAGTGCGCTAGGCAGGCTGGTTAAAATAAAGGAGAAAAGTCCTGAACTGATTATCGGTGTGGGCGGGTGTCTGGCTCAGCACCTGGGGACAAAATTTCATAAAAAATTTATTCATTTGGATTTTGTTTTTGGCACACACAATATTCACCGTTTGCCTCAACTGATTGCCGCTGTCAAAGAAAAAAGAGAGAAAATTACCGAAATTGATTTCTATAAATCAATAAATTCTATCGGTGTTTTTACACCTCCACAAAATGGTGCGGTAAGCGCTTTTGTCACCATTATGCAGGGGTGCAATAACTTTTGCGCATACTGCGTTGTTCCTTTTCTACGTGGTCCGGAGATGAGCAGGCCGCCCGATGATATACTGGAAGAGATAAAAAAACTTGCTGATTATGGAATTAAAGAGGTTATTCTTTTGGGACAAAATGTTAATTCTTATGGCAAAACGCTGGAAAACGGAATGAACATTGCGGCACTGATAAAGAAAATCGGCAAAAATTCTGGAATTGAGCGAATCAGATTTACTACATCACATCCTCGTGACCTTTCCGATGAATTAATCAGGTGCTTTGCCGAAGAAGAAAAATTATGCGATCATATCCACTTGCCGGTACAATCAGGGTCAAACAGAATATTGGCATTGATGAACAGGAGCTATACAGCTGAAGAATATATGAAGAAAGTTGATCATTTGCGTAAATCGAATCCACGGATAAGCATTACTTCGGATATTATCGTGGGGTTTCCCGGTGAAACACAAATTGAATATCAAGAAACCATTGACATGATGGAAAAAATCAGGTTTGATTCTACTTTTTCATTTAAGTATTCTGAAAGAAAAGGTACCGGGGCTCAAAAGTTAGAAGGAAAGATAGAGGACTGTGAAAAATTAAAACGGCTTAAACAACTGCAACTGTTGCAGGATCAGCATACACTGGAGAAAAATATAGCTTTAGAAGATACCAGGCAGAAAATATTAATTGAAGGAAGAAGCAAAAATTCTGAAAATGATTTAATGGGGCGAACCAGCTCCTGGAAAATTGTAAATTTCAATGGTGAATCGGAATTAATCGGGAAACTGGTGGACGTGAAAATATCGAAGGCTTATTTACATTCGTTAAGAGGAAAAATGATAAATAAGGAGGCAGATAGTGTTGATTGAGATGAAGGTGGCGGGATTGACCATTGATCCTATTACGAATACTCCCATCGTAATATTGAAGAACATACAGGAAAGCAAAGCCATTCCAATCTGGATAGGTTTATTTGAAGCAAGTGCTATTGCGACGGAGTTGGAAAAGATTGTTTTTCCCCGGCCGATGACCCATGATTTGCTTAACGAATGTTTAAAATCTTTAAACGTGACAGTAAATAAAATTGAGATAATAGACATTCGCGGCAATACTTTTTTTGCTAATATTTATTTGAGCAGGGGAGGAGAAAGTTTTACGATTGATGCGCGTCCCAGTGATGCGATAGCCATAGCTCTTCGCGCGAATGCGCCGATATTTGTCGATGAAAATGTTATCGAAAAATCCCGTAATGTTGATTTAGTGATTAAACTCGGCGATTTGGATCAATTAAAAGAAGAGAAAATTAAAGAATTTCTGGAGAATCTTTCGGTAGAAGATTTCGGTAAATATAAAATGTAATGAGACAAGCTGAGAGCGAACGAAGTGACGCTCGAAGCGTAAGTCGAATTATCCCCTGAGCGAAGCGAATGGGGGTGCGAGACAAGCTGATAGTGAGCCAAGCTGAAGACGAACGAAGTGAAGTATGAAGCGTAAGGCGAACTATGCCAGGCACGTAGGGCCGTGGTAAAATGAGCGAAGCGAAATTTGTCCCTGCCACCTAAAGGTGACGGGATAATTCGCTCTAAGATTTTCCGAAAACTGCGTTTCGGAAAATCAAGGCTCATTAAAGCGTAAGATGAATTATCCAATCCCGATAAATCGGGATTGGGAATTATCCCCGAAGCGAAGAGGGATAATTATCATGTCTGATTACTAGCTGGTATAGAAAACATGGGAAACATCATTCAGGATTTTCAAATTTATTTGGAAGTGGAAAGAAATGTTTCCGCGCATACGCGAATAGCATATATTGCCGATATTCAGGACTTTGCCAGCTTTCTGCAGAATAATAATATAATAAAAAATCGGGACGAGATAATTAATGTAGAACCGGAAACTATTAGGGCATATTTGAGTTACCTGTACCGGCAAAAAGTAAAAAAAGTAACGGTTAACCGTAAAGTATCTTCGCTGAGGGCTTTTTATAAGTATGGATTACGGGCAGGTAGGATTCAGGCTAATCCGGCAGAAATGATTCAAACATTGAAGACGGAGAAATATATGCCTACATTTCTTTCGGTTGATGAAATGTTTGATTTATTGGGCGCAAAAAACGAAAATTCAGCGTTAGGTTTACGTAATCGGGCCATGTTGGAAGTATTTTATTCTTCCGGATTACGACTAAGTGAATTAGCCGGTCTGGATTTAGCGGATATTGATTTTAGTCAAAAGTTGCTTAAAGTGCGTGGTAAAGGAAGAAAGGAAAGAATAGTACCTATAGGCGATCCGGCTATAAAAGCTGTTCGGGAGTATTTAGAAAAAATCGGAGAAATAAGAAAAGATACAAAAAGAGACGTATTGAAAAGACCATTATTTTTAAATTCACGTGGTGAAAGAATAACAACCAGGAGTATTGCCCGAATAGTTAATGAAGTAACCAGTAAAAGCGGCATTGGACGGAAAATCAGCCCGCATGCGCTGAGGCATAGTTTTGCTACCCATCTATTGAATGCCGGTGCTGATTTGCGTTCCATCCAGGAATTATTGGGGCATGAAAGCCTTTCGACAACGCAAAAATATACGGCGGTAAATATTAATCGTATGATGGAAGTCTATGATAAGGCACATCCGAGAAACAGGAAATAAATGAGACTTGGCTTTTTTTAAGGCAAAGCCGCCAAAAAAAGCCTTAGTCGAATTTATCCCGTACAAGCGAAGCGCGATACGGGATCCAGAATTTAAAAGAGCTTGGTTTTATTTGAGGAGAAAAAATGAATATAAGAGGTACTACAATCTTAGCGGTCAGACATAATGGCACTGTAACAGTGGCTGGTGACGGTCAGGTTACTTTAGATACGACAATATTGAAACACGGTGCACGAAAAGTTCGCCGTCTTTACAATGATGAAGTTATCGTTGGCTTTGCCGGTGCGACAGCTGATGCATTTACGTTATTTGACAGGTTTAATCAAAAATTGGAGCAATACAACGGCAATTTATTGCGTGCGGCTGTTGAATTGACAAAGGATTGGCGAACGGATCGAGTATTGCGACATTTAGAGGCGTTGATGATTGCGGTAAATAAAGATAAATCATTGATTATTTCCGGAAACGGAGACGTCATTGAAGCAGATGATGATGTTATGGCAATCGGGTCAGGTGGGCCCTACGCGCAGGCGGCAGCGCGCGCACTGTTGCGTCACAGCAATCTAACATCATCGGAAATTGCCAGGGAAGCTATGAAAATAGCTGCAGAAATTTGTATTTACACGAATAATAATGTAACAATTGAAGAAATCGAAGATGCTGCGCAGATAACGAATGAAACGAAAAAGATTAATAAGATTAAGGAGTAGAATAAAATATGATAAACAAAGGGTTAACACCCCGTGAAATAGTTGAAAAATTAGATCGTCACATAATCGGTCAGTCCGATGCGAAAAGAGCGGTGGCGATTGCGCTGCGCAACAGGTGGCGGAGGCAAAACGTTACGGCTGAACTGGCTGATGAAATATCACCAAAAAATATTATTATGATCGGTCCTACTGGTGTGGGCAAAACAGAAATTGCCCGCAGATTGGCCAAGCTGGATAATTCTCCTTTTTTAAAAGTGGAAGCATCGAAATTTACGGAAGTCGGGTATGTGGGACGCGATGTCGAGTCTATGATCCGTGACCTGGTGGAATTGTCAATGAATATGGTTAAATCGGAAGAGCAGGAAAATGTTAAGACGAGAGCGGCGGAAGTTGCAGAGGAAAAATTATTAGATTTGTTGCTTCCTCCGCGGCCTAAAGAAAAAAATGTAAGTGATATCCTGGCTAATGCCACTGAGTCGTATGAGAATGATCAACAGACTGAAGACCAGGAAAAGAAGGCTGATGCTACGCGGGGAAAATTAAGAAATTTACTGAAGGAAAACAAGCTTGATAACAGGTTGGTGGATCTGGAAGTTACCGAAACAAGAAGCGGTCCTATGATTGAAATATTTTCTGCGGCGGGAATGGAAGATATGGGTCTTAATGTCAGAGATATGCTGGGAAGCGTGTTCCCGCAAAAAAAGAAAATGAAAACGGTAAAAGTACCGGAAGCGCTGGAAATACTACAGGAAGAACAGGCGCAAAAATTAATAGATATGGACAAAGTAACAAAAACTGCGCTGGAGCGGGTAGAACAATCGGGTATAATTTTTCTGGATGAAATTGATAAGATCGTCGGCAGCGATTCATCTCATGGTCCCGACGTGTCACGTGAAGGAGTACAAAGAGATCTGCTGCCAATTGTGGAAGGCTCCAACGTGAATACGCGTTATGGAATGGTTAAAACAGATCACATACTCTTTATCGCGGCCGGTGCGTTCAGTTCTTCCAAGCCTTCCGATTTAATCCCGGAATTGCAGGGACGTTTTCCGATTCGTGTGGAGCTTGATTCATTGGGTAAGGAAGATTTTATCCGTATTTTAACCGAGCCCAATAATGCACTGGTTAAACAGTATACGGAAATGATGGCAACAGAGGGTATAAAATTATCATTTACGGAAGAAGCCATCGCTACTATTGCGGAAGTAGCGACAGTGGTCAATGAAAGAACAGAAAATATCGGCGCCAGAAGGTTATATACAATTATGGAAACTTTATTGGATGAAATTTCTTTTGAAGCGCCGGATATGAAAGAAAAAGAAATCACAATAGACGCGCGACAGGTAGAAGAAAAGCTCAACGAGATAATTGAAGATGAGGATTTAAGCAGGTATATATTATAAAGCGGAGTTAAAGATGAAAAATATAAAAAATTCGATGGAAAGAGCTGAAATACTGCTGGAAGCCTTGCCTTATATTAAAAGATTTTACAACAAAACGATCGTTATCAAGTATGGCGGACATGCCATGGTTGATGATGAATTAAAAGACAGGTTTGCTCAAGATGTGGTTATGATGAAATATATCGGCATCAATCCGGTTATCGTTCATGGCGGTGGTCCTCAAATAGGAACTTTGCTTAAAAAGCTCGGTAAAGAATCAAAGTTTGTTCAGGGTATGAGGGTTACCGATGAAGAAACTATGAATATTGTGGAAATGGTTCTGGTGGGTACAGTAAACAAAGAAATTGTCGGTTTAATTAACAGACATGGGGGGAAAGCCGTTGGATTGAGCGGCAAAGATGGTAACCTGATCCATGCGGAGAAGTATTATTTGAGTGAGGAAAAGGTAAAGAGCACACCGCCGGAAATTATAGATATAGGCCTGGTGGGGAAAGTAAAAAGCATCAATTCCCAGTTGATTGTTTCTCTGGCGCAGAATAACTTTATTCCGGTTATAGCCCCAACGGGAATCGGTGATAAAGGCGAAACCTACAATATCAACGCGGATATTGTTGCCGGTGAAATAGCGGCGGCGCTGGAGGCGGAAAAGCTTTTACTATTGACTGATGTTCCCGGCGTTTTGGGTAAGAATAAAAAACTGATAAATACGATGACCGATAAAGATGCTTTGAAATTAATTGAAAATGGAACTGTCGAAGGAGGCATGTTCCCCAAAATCAAGTGCTGCCTGAAAGCTCTTAAAGGTGGAGTAAAAAAAGCTCACATAATCGACGGACGTTTAAAGCATGCTGTATTGCTGGAGGTCTTTACCGATAAGGGAATAGGTACGGAAATAGTTTTATAGCGGCTTTAAGAAAAAGTACCCGGCATGCGCCGGGCTATGCATGTGCGGAGTTTGTCCGGTCTATGCCGGATGCGCTTTTGAGCGCCTTGCCTCTGGAGCTTTTTACGAGGCCTTAACGATTAATTGAAGGTGAAAGAAATGACCGAAAAAGAAATAATGGCTTCGGCCAATGAATACATAATGAATACATACAAACGCTTTCCGGTTGTTTTAACGAAAGGCGATGGGGCAAGACTATGGGACATCAATGGCCGTGAATATCTCGATTTCGTTGCCGGTATCGCTGTTTGCAGTCTGGGACATTCACATCCACAGGTTGTTGCTGCCGTGAAAGAACAATTGGATAAATTAACCCATGTTTCCAATTTATATTATACCCAGCCTCAGACGCAATTAGCAAAACTGCTGGTGGAGAACTCTTTTGCAGATAAGATTTTTTTCTGCAACAGCGGTGCGGAGGCCAACGAAGCGGCCATAAAACTTGCGCGAAAATATGCTCATGAGAATATGGGACCCGACAGGTTTGAGTTAATTACAATGAAAGATTCATTTCACGGCCGGACGATGGCGACAATTACGGCAACTGGTCAGGAAAAGTTTCAGTATGGTTTCACGCCTCTACTGGAGGGTTTTACTTATGTGCCCTTTAATGATTTGAAAGCTTTGGAGAAAGCTATTTCCGGTAAAACATGCGGAGTAATGCTGGAGCCGATTCAGGGCGAAGCCGGTGTCAATATTCCGGATGAGAATTATCTGTCTGAAGTACGCAGGATTTGCGACCGGCACGGCATTCTGTTGATTCTTGACGAGGTACAAACAGGAATCGGCCGAACAGGGAAGTTATTCGCTTATGAACATTCCGGAATAAAACCGGATATAATGACGCTGGCTAAAGCTTTAGGTAACGGTTTGCCGGTGGGAGCGATGATGGCGACTGATAAAGTAGCGAAAGCTTTTGTCCCCGGCAATCACGCATCTACATTCGGCGGTAATCCTTTGGCAATGGTTGCAGCGGTTGCTGTCATAGAAACTATTTTACGGGAAAAAATTCTGGAAAATTGTCAAAATGTCGGCGAATATTTTTTATTGCAATTAAAAAAGCTTCAGCAAAAATACAGGATTATTACCGAAGTAAGGGGCAGGGGACTGATGCTGGCCTTAAAATTAGATATAGAAGCTGCCGATGTTGTCAATGAGTGTCTTCAGCAGGGATTGCTGATCAATTCCACCGGAGGGAAAACATTGCGATTTGTGCCACCGTTAATTATTACTACCCACGATGTTGACAGGGCGATTGAAGTGCTCGATAGGGTAATGGAGGGCAAATGAAAAAAGATCTGTTGAATATTTCCGACATGGAAGAGTCTGATTTTGAAAAAATATGGTCGAAAGCCAGAAAGCTTAAAAAAGATTTAAAAAACGGGAAAACTCACAATTCTCTTCAGGGAAAAACGCTGGGGATGATTTTTGATAAGTCTTCTACCAGGACAAGAATATCTTTTGAAGTCGGCATGTATCAGTTGGGCGGGATTGCGTTGTTTTTAACGTCCCGCGATACGCAAATAGGACGCGGTGAAACTATTTCCGATTCGGCTCAGATGATGTCACGTTATTTGAACGGAATTATGATCAGGACATTTTCTCAGAAGAGTGTTGAAGATTTTGCCCGTTATGCTACGATTCCAGTAATTAACGGTTTGACTGATCTTTTACATCCCTGTCAGATATTGAGTGACTTGTTTACGATAAAAGAAAAGAAAGGATCTTATGATGGTCTGAAGATAGCATATATCGGAGATGGTAACAATATTGCCAATACCTGGATTGAAGCTGCCGCAAAATTGCCGATTCAATTATCGCTGGCCTGCCCGGAAGGTTACAATCCGGACAGGAAAATTATGGCCAAAGGAAAAAAAGAGGCAAGAGAAGGTATTACTCTTTATTCGGATCCGATGGATGCTGCAAAGGATGCTGATGTTTTGTACACGGATGTGTGGGTTAGTATGGGGCAGGAATCAGAAAATGAAGAAAGAAAAAAAATATTTAAAAACTATCAAATCAATAAAAGACTTTTGAAGGAAGCGAAGAAAAATGCAATTGTCATGCATTGTTTGCCGGCGCACCGTGGAGAAGAGATTGCCTCCGATGTTATCGACGGTCCGCAATCTGTTGTTATTGATCAGGCGGAAAACCGTTTGCATGTGCAAAAGGCAATTCTGGAAATACTACTTTAGGGAGGACAAACATTGTCAAAAGGTATCAAAAAGGTTGTTTTGGCGTATTCAGGCGGACTGGATACATCCGTAATTGTGCGCTGGCTTATTGAAACATATAAGTGTGAGGTTGTTTGCTTCGCAGCTGATCTTGGGCAAAAGGAAGAATTAACAGGTCTGAAAAAAAAGGCTGTTAATACCGGTGCCAGTAAGATTTATATAGAAGATTTAAAGGAAGAATTCGCGCGCGATTTCGTGTTTCCCGCATTGCGTGCCAACGCGATTTATGAGGGAACGTATCTTTTAGGGACATCGCTTGCACGACCTTTAATAGCCAAAAAGCAGATTGAAATAGCGAAGAAGGAAAAAGCTGATGCAGTATCGCACGGGGCAACAGGCAAAGGAAATGATCAGGTACGGTTTGAGCTTACATACTATGCTTTAAATCCGTCAATAAAAATTATCGCTGCCTGGAAGGATGATAACTGGAAATTCGATTCACGGGAATCAATGATTGATTATGCTAAAAAATATAAAATTCCCATTCCCCTGACCAAGGCGAAACCGTACAGCTCCGATCGCAATCTGTTGCATATTTCACATGAAGGGGGAATTCTGGAAGATCCCTGGGCTGAGGCTCCGGAAGATATTTTTGTGCTGACTAAATCTCCTGAAGCGGCTCCGGATAAACCCACCTATCTGGAGATTGACTTTAAAAAGGGTAATCCTGTGGCTGTAAACGGCAAAAAGATGTCACCGGCAAATCTTATGAATTACATGAATACGATTGCCGGAGCCAACGGAATTGGACGGATGGATATGGTGGAGAATCGTTTTGTTGGAATGAAATCCAGGGGTGTTTATGAGACTCCCGGAGGCACAGTGCTTTGGGCTGCGCATCGTGCAGTGGAATCCATTACCATGGACCGCGAGGTAATGCTCATGCGGGATTCGCTGATACCGAAATATGCACAGCTTGTCTATAATGGTTTCTGGTATTCACCCGAAATGAAGACTCTCCAGACCTATATAGACGCGACTCAGGAAAATGTAACAGGCACGGCACGAATGAAATTGTACAAGGGGAATTGTAAAGTTGTCGGAAGAAAATCGCCTTATTCTCTTTATAGCGAATCATTTGCAACTTTTGAGAAGGATCAGGTCTATAATCAGAAAGATGCGATAGGATTTATCAAACTGAATGGATTGCGTTTGATAATTCAAAATATCTTGAAAAAATAAATTTAATCCAAGCGGAGAAAAAGCATGACAACCGGTAAAAAACCATGGAGTGGAAGATTTCAGAAATCAACGGCCGGCAATGTGGAGAAATTTACTTCGTCGATTCATTATGACCAGAGGCTTTATTCTTATGATATTGAAGGTTCTATAGCTCATGCTACGATGCTTGCCGGACAGAATATAATATCGAAAAAAGAGGCGCAGAAAATTGTCTCGACTCTAAAGAATATTTTACAGGATATAGAAAAAGGCAAGTTTAAATTCAAGACTGCTGATGAAGATATTCACATGGCCATCGAAAAGGAACTGACTAAAAGGATAGGCGAAACGGGAGGTAAACTACATGCGGCGAGGAGCCGTAATGATCAGATAGTTCTGGATGTTAGGCTCTTTATGAGGGCGGAAATTAAATCAATAGTTGCCGGGATAACTTCTTTGCAGTTGCGTTTACTGGAAATGGCGAAAAAGGAAATTAAAACTATCATGCCCGGTTATACTCATATGCAAAAAGCGCAGCCGGTTTTGCTTTCCCATTATTTTCTGGCATTCGGAGAAATGTTTACCCGGGATGTTCAAAGACTGAATGATTGTGCAAAAAGGATTAATATTCTTCCTTTAGGCGCCGCGGCCTTAGCCGGTACAGGGTTGCCTATTGACCGGAATCGGACGGCAAAAATATTGCATTTTCCTGAAGTCAGCAGAAACAGTATGGACACGGTTGCCGACAGAGACTTCGTCGCGGAATTTATTTTTGCGGCGGCTATTATCATGATGCATCTGAGCCGCTTTTGCGAAGATCTGGTTTTGTGGTCTTCGGATGAATTCGGTTTTGTCGAAATATCCGACGCCTATACTACAGGCAGCAGCATAATGCCGCAAAAGAAAAATCCGGATGTGGCGGAATTAGTCAGGGGGAAAACAGGCAGGGTTTATGGAGATCTTATTGCCATAATGACAATAATGAAGGGATTGCCAATGACTTACAATCGTGACTTGCAGGAAGACAAGGAACCTTTGTTTGATGCCGTTGATACAGTAAAAAATTGTCTGGCAATCTTTACGGAAATGCTTAAGCACACTGAATTTAATGCGGGAAAAATGCTCAGGGCGGCCCGGGGAGGATTTTCCACGGCGACCGATATAGCCGAATATCTCGTGGGGAAAGGTATGCCTTTCCGACGTGCTCATGAGATTGTCGGAAAAATAGTTTCTTATTGTCTTAAAAAGGAAAAAGAATTGGACAGCCTGACGTTAAAAGAATATCAGATATTTTATAAGGGTTTTACGGCTGATATTAAGAATATAATCAAACTGGATAAAGCTGTTAATTCGCGCAAACATACAGGAGGAACAGCAACTACGTCCGTACTTATGAGGATAAAAGATTTTGAAAAGAATCTTCGTAAAATATAGTTCGTTTGTCCTTCTGGTAGTGTTTGCAAATTTAACCGGTTGCGGTGTAAAAGGAAATCCGGTTATCCTGCCAGACGTGAAAGATACTGCGCCAATTATTAGTAATTTTAAAGCTGATTCAGCCGATAGTGCTATAATCTTAAATTGGGATTTTTACAGTGCTAATTCAAAAATCAATCATATTGCGATAGAGAAGAGCGAATTGGGCAGCGCCGGAAATGAATGCAAAGAATGTCCCCGAACATTTGAACTTATCGGTCAGGTTTCGGTAAAAGATGCAAAAAAGGAAAATAAAGAATATATAAAATTCAGTTTTACTGATAATAAAGTACAACAAGGAAAAACGTACGATTACCGGTTATTAATTTGTGATATTTATAATGAGTGCCGGGAAAGTTCGGCGATGGAAATAAATTTAAAGTGAAGAAATCTTAAGGAGGCATTTCTTATGTTTAGGGGAGCAATTACCGCTCTGGTGACGCCTTTTAAAAATGGTCAGGTAGATGAAGGAGCTTTGAGGAATCTAATCGAATTTCAGATCGCCAATGGTGTCGACGGCCTGGTGCCTTGTGGTACAACAGGTGAATCACCGACATTGTCCCACGATGAGCATGATCGCGTTATTGAAATGACCATCGATGCAGCAAAAAAAAGAGTGCCGGTGATTGCGGGAACAGGATCAAATAGCACGGCGGAAGCGCTGAGACTGACCAAACACGCCTATGAAGCAGGCGCAGATGGCGCTTTGATTGCCTGTCCTTATTATAATAAACCGACTCAGGAAGGACTTTATCAGCATTTTAAACTCATCGCTAAAAACGTTCCTATTCCGATTATACCTTACAATATTCCAGGGCGGACCGGAATCAACATGTCGCCGGAATTAATTGCCAAATTGGCGAAGATAGAAAATATAGTCGGTATTAAAGAAGCATCCGGTTCTATGAAACAAATGAGTGATGTTATTAATCTCTGTAGAAAAGATTTTGCCGTTTTATCAGGCGATGACATTTTCACTCTGCCGTTAATGGCGATAGGCGGTGCAGGTGTTATTTCTGTTATCTCCAATGTAGTTCCTGCGGAGATGGCGGGACTGATTGATGCTTTTGAAGCCGGTGATATGGAGAAGGCTAAAGCCCTCCATTATAAAATGAGTGCGTTGATTGACATGCTTTTTGTTGAAGTTAATCCGATCCCGGTTAAAGCAGCCCTGGCATTGATGGGAAAAATAGAGTATGAATACAGACTGCCACTTTGTAAAATGGCTGACGCTAATTTTGAAAAGTTGAAAAAGACTATGGTCGATTACGGCTTAGTTTGACTAGCGGCCGTAAAGAATAATTTAAGGACAAATATTTATGGTTAAAGTGGTAGTTACCGGAGCCGGTGGAAGAATGGGAGGTAAGATTATCAGCCTCATTTCCGCTACGGAAGGGATTAATGTTGTCGGAGCTGTAGAAAAGGACGGGCACCCGATTATCGGTTTTGATATAGGTCAAGGGTTGGGATTGGGTAAAACAGGTATTTTGGCTTGCGATAAATTGACTGAATGCATTGATCAGGCGGATGTTGTTATTGACTTTACGAATCATGAAGTATCTCTCAATTATTTAAGAATAGCGAACCAAAAAAATCGTGCCATTGTTATCGGCTCTACCGGATTTACCGATTCTGAGATGCAGGAAATTAAGGAATTGGCAAAAAATATGCGTTGCGTATTAAGTCCCAATATGAGTGTCGGCGTGAATGTGATGCTAAAAGTGCTCGAATACTGTGCAGGAATACTTGGAGATGATTATGATGTTGAGATCGTCGAAGCTCATCATCATTTAAAGAAAGACGCTCCCAGTGGAACGGCCCTGCAAATGGCGAAAGTTATAGCCGATAAGTTGGGACGCGACACGGATAAGTCTCTGGTTTATTCCAGACAAGGTTTAATTGGAGAGAGAACAAAGAAAGAAATAGGCATTCAAACAGTTCGCGCAGGTGATATTGTCGGCGATCATACAGTTATTTTTGGGGGAATTGGAGAAAGACTGGAATTTATTCACCGAGCCCATAATCGTGATAATTTTGCCAAAGGAGCGATTCGCGCGGCGCGGTGGATTGTCAATCAGAAAAACGGCCTGTATGATATGCAGGATGTTCTGGGATTAAAGGAAAATACTTCATAAGGCATTTAAAAATTTGAACGGCATAATCTGTTATATCGGGATTGGTTCTAATTTAGGCAATGCTTTAAAGAACTGCCGGGATGCTGTTGAAAGTCTTTTCCGGATCAGGGAAATAAACGTAATGAGGATTTCGTCTTTCTATGAAACGGAACCGGTAGGCATTGAAAATCAGAATTATTTCGTAAATGCAGTTGTGGAAATCAGAACGTCTCTTCCTGCCCGTAACCTGTTATTGGAATTGCAGAATATTGAAAGGAAAATGGGACGCAAGCGGGAAGTGAAGGGTGGTCCGAGGATTATAGATCTCGACCTTCTTTTTTATGGCCATGATCTGATTCAGGAAGCTGATTTGACAGTACCGCACCCGGAAATGCATAAAAGGCGTTTTGTTTTAGAGCCGTTATGCGAGTTAACATCTTATTTGATACATCCTGTTTTTTGTGTTTCCATTCGCGGACTGAAAGAAAGATTAATTGATAATAAAATTATAAGAATGATTGAGAAAAAAAATCAACCTTAATAGGAATTTTATGATTGTGCGGTTTCTTTTATTTCTTTTATTGATTTATTTGTTGTATAAGATATTCAAATTCTTTAGACAATTAAAGCCCTCAGGAAATGAATATGATAAATATAAAACGGATTTAAAAGAAGGAGAGGATTTGGTTGAAGACCCTTTTTGCCACACTTATATTCCGATTAGTCAGGCCTTTAAAAAAGAAATATAC
>LNQE01001864.1_pt1 | contig 36832 bp, 33 predicted proteins | sample 603111 | NCBI WGS metagenome assembly LNQE01 (sample SAMN04260313, study PRJNA301899) | hydrocarbon metagenome | isolation source: hydrocarbon-contaminated ditch | place: Germany: Bremen | collected 1998
AAATATTATAATATAATTATATATATAAGATTGGGTGAAGGCAAGTAAGAGACAGCTCTTTTATTACTTGCACAATTTGGGTGAAATTTTTATTAGGAGGTTTTGTGTATGGGAGGATCAGTTACCAGTAGGTTGTCTTTTCTGGATCGTTATCTTACTTTGTGGATATTCCTAGCCATGGCGGTGGGGATAGGAGCAGGCTATGTTTATCCGCGAATATCTGACTTCTGGGGCCAGTTTCAGGTCGGGACTACTAACATCCCAATTGCTATCGGTTTGATCTTGATGATGTACCCCCCTCTGGCCAAGGTTCGTTATGAAGAACTTCCCACGGTGTTTAAAGACGTGAAACTATTAGCCCTTTCGCTCATACAAAACTGGATTGTTGGACCGATTGTTATGTTCATTCTGGCGGTAGTATTGCTGCCGGATAAACCGGAGTTAATGGCTGGTGTTATTTTAGTCGGTCTGGCCCGCTGTATTGCCATGGTTCTGGTGTGGAACGATCTGGCAGATGGAAGTCCTGAATACGTCGCTGGTCTAGTGGCATTTAACGCTATATTTCAGGTGCTTACTTACTCCATATACGCTTATATTTTTCTCGCAGTTATTCCTCGTTGGCTGGGACTTTCCAGCGTTGTGGTAGATGTATCTATGGGGGAGATAGCCAAGAGCGTCTTTGTCTACCTGGGAATTCCGTTTATTGCCGCCATTATCACCCGCACTATTATGATAAAGCGTAAAAGCAGAGATTGGTACGAAGCAAATTTTATCCCTCGCATCAGTAAGCTCACCTTAATTGCACTATTATTTACCATACTGGTTATGTTTTCATTGAAAGGTAATGTTATACTAACGCTGCCCCTGGATGTTGTGCGGGTTATGATACCCCTGACCATATACTTCCTTTTCATGTGGTATGTTACCTTTTTTATTGCTAAATGGATAGGAGCCGATTATCCCAAGACAACTACTATTGCCTTCACTGCCGCCAGCAATGATTTTGAACTGGCCATAGCAGTAGCAGTTGCGGTCTTTGGTATTCATTCGGCTCAGGCTTTTGCTACCGTTATCGGACCCCTGGTAGAAGTGCCAGTGCTGATTATGCTGGTGAATGTGGCTCTGAAATTTAGAGAAAAATATTTTAAACATGAACTGGCTACGGAGTGATTAGTATTAATAATGTTATAGGAAATGAGGAGGTATCTGCAATGAGTGAAGATTATATCGAAATAGGCAATTACATTGAATTAACCTGGGATAAATTTACCTTTAAAGTGGATAAGACCTGCTATTATGATACCAATGACTTTTGGGTTCGGGAAACCGAGGGATTGCTAGTGGTAGGGATAAGCGATTATCTGCAAACCCACGCTGGTGATATTGCCTTTATCGAATTACCGGCTGAGGGTCAAAAGGTTCAGGCTGGAGATGAGATAGGGACTATTGAAACCATTAAGCAGACAGTAGCCATAATAACGCCTGTCAGTGGAACCATTTCCCAAGTCAATTCGAACCTGGAAGAAGAGCCGGAGCTTATTAATAATGATGCTTACGGTGAAGGCTGGATATTCAAGCTCGAACCAGCAGAGTGGGAGTCTGACCAGTCCAGGTTGATGGCAGCCGCCGATTACCTGCCAGTAATGGAAAATAAAATAAAAGCCGAGCTGGACCAGGCTGATTAGGAGTTTGGGAGGTAGGGAAGATGAGTAATAATAAGATTCTGGTATTGCCCTGCAGCGGGATTGGCAAGGCCTATGGTGAAATAGGCCGTCAGGCAGTATATGAACTGGCTGAGGACCTAAAACCTGGTCAGGTGGATACCCTCTGCCTGGGCCGATTGATGATACGTGACCCTGACGCGCTGAAACGCATGGAGGATAGTTTCGTGATCACGGTAGATGGCTGTGCCAAGGATTGCGCTCTGAAGAATGTGGAAGCCACAGGCAAGAAAGTGGATAAGGCAGTACGGACCCTGGAAGTATTCAAGGATCACCGGGACCTCAAGCCGGAAGGAGTTTTGAATCTGGGCCCACCGGGTATTAAACTGGCCCATTACCTGGCCGAGAAATTAGCCGGTGAAGTGGACTGTGGGATTAAGGAGGAATAAGTATATGTCACAGGCAATAGAAATACCCCTAAACCCTAAACCCGTTAAAGTAGGAATCATACCCTGTAATGGGGAGGAAATATGCGCCGGATCCATCACCCGTTTTGCCTGCCGCAAAGTGCTGGATGAAATGCGAAAAGGGCAGGCTGTCACTCTTTGTCTGCCCCTATTCATAGCGGGAGATAAAGGTGAACAGAAGTTTGCCACCCGATTTCCTACCATAACCGTGGATGGCTGTGACAAGAGATGCAGTGCCATCAGCACTGAAAGGCTAAGCGGTAAGCCGGCCCATTCATTTGTTATAACCGATATGATTAAAGAAGCCGGTTTGGAACTTTCGGACTCTCCCCGCACCCTGAACGAGAGCGACCAGGAGGTAGTGAACCTGGTAGCGGAAGAGATAGCTAAAAAAGTAGACGAAATACTGGGCAAGGAAGGTGATGAATGATGGCCATATATACCAACAAAGTGGTCTGGAAAGAGGAACATCTGGGTTATACCTACTGCGAAAACGGAACCGAAATGGAATTTTCTGCTCCACCTGCCCTGCATGGGCATCCGGATATGATGACTCCTGAAGATGCCTATATGATGGCCGTTAATACCTGTGTGCATATGATGGTCATCTGGGCGGCGGAAAGGTTCAAACTGGAGTTGATATCATTTGAATGTACAGCTGAAGGGGAAGTGGAAGAGTTCCTGGATCAAACCTCCTGGTTCAAGACGGTCACCCTGCGGCCTTACCTTAAAGTTCGCAATAGCAGTGAAAAAGTAGTCCTGAGAGCCCTCAATATGGCACGCAAATATTCGACTATCGCCCAGTCGGTGAAGAGCCAGATAGTTATCGAGCCCATTATAGAGATTGTCTGAAAAGGCGGGTGAGAATATAGAGAGCAATATGATATGGTATTTCTGGGCGGGGGACCGGCCGGTTATCAGGGGGCAATAAGTAGCAGTCCTACTTTTGCTTATCAGCCAGCAAAATTTTCTTCATCACCATCTCTGCCACCTGACTGGTAATATATACACACTGATCAAGATGTTCAGAGCCACCAAATTCAAAATTCTTGATCAGCACTCTACAGCAGGTGCTTCGAAACTTCACTTTGAACTCATCGTGCAACTCCTTGGACATCTTGAACATATCGGATTACACTTTCAAACCGGACTAGATAATATAAAGAAAGGTCTTTACAAAAATCACGCTGAAAAAGGTTGACAAGAGCAACTAATAATCCGCATAATATAAATTAGTTGATAATATCAACTAAAAAACTAAAGGATTGGATGTACAATGGATAAAAACATTGGGGATATTTACCATTTGCTACTGGAAATCGGATGGTATTTTGGGAATCAGGGGTTTGAGGAAGAATGTTGTGAAGATCTTACACTGGTAGAATTCATGGCTCTGAAGCATTCCTATCAGGACCAGGAAATATCCATCCAAAAAATTGCCGAATCCCTAAATGTAACCAAAAGTGGAGCCAGCAGAATCGTAGATAGGCTTGAAAACAAGGGTTATGTAAGAAGGGAACGCTCCTCAGTAGATGGGCGGGTCTGTTGTGTTCCCGTTACTATGCAGGGAATCGAGAAAGTGAGCAGGATATTGGGGTCCAAAACCATTAATATGGAGGAGATATTGCGAGACCTTGAACCTGACCAGACCGAACTTATCAGAGATGCACTGCAGATGTTGGTGAAAGCCATCCACCAACAAGAAACGAATCAATCCAGCCGCATTGACCGGGGAGGAATAATTAAGTGAACTCATTTTATAACGCAATAAATTATTTTCTGATCATAACTGCAGAATTAACATTACTATTTCTTGGGATAAGTACCATTGTAGCATTGATACTCATGCATATACCCCAGGAGAAGATCAGAAAATGGATGGCAGGTAAAGGGGTAGGGGGTAATTTTATGGGTGCTTTCGTTGGAGCTTTGACCCCCTTTTGTGCTTGTTCCACCATTCCGCTTACTATTGGTTTCCTGGAAGCCGGAATAACCTTTGGGTCTATTATGTCATTTGTAATTGCCTCTCCACTCCTAAATCCTATCATACTGGCAATGCTGGTGGCATTGATGGGTTGGCAGGTATGTGCGGTCTATTTCATTATCGTGTTTGCTGGCGCGGTTGTTTTTGGCCTGATCATGGAAAAAGCAGGATGGGCGAAGCTGGTAAAAAGAGTGCGCATTGTAGGTGAACAGGAAGAAAAACAGGAAACACCAAAGGCATTAAAGAGTAAAATCAAATTAGCTTTTTTTAAAGCATGGGAAGACTTTAAGGCTGTTTTGATCTATCTGCTTATAGGTGTTGGAATTGGATCACTCATATATGGTTATCTGCCTCAGGAGTTGGTGTTAAGATTTGCAGGGCCCCAGAATCCTCTGGCCATACCGATAGCAGCCATTATTGGTATTCCTTTATACATTCGAGTAGAATCAGCAATTCCCATTGGTGTGGCATTGCTGCAAAAGGGAATGAGCATGGGCGCCGTTATTGCTTTAATAATCGGTGGTGCAGGCATGGCAATCCCTGAAATGAGTATGTTGGCCAGTATTTTTAAAATAAAACTGGTGGCAGCCATTGTTGGAGTGATTTTTCTCACGGCAGTGTTGGGAGGGTATATTTTTAATCTGATTTTATGAGAAATCATTAGGTTATTGAATTAATGGAAAGGGGATTATGTTAATGAGCAAGGAAAATGAGAAGAAAGGGTTTATGGAGCGCTTAATGGGAGGGAAGAATAATAAAAAGAGTTCATGCTGTAATTTCAGGATAGAAGAAATATTTGAAGAAGATGTCAACAATAAAGATGCTAAGGAATCCATTAAGCCAGACACTAAGAAAAACTGAATTAGCCTCAGATGGAGTGAATGTCGGATGTCAATATGTTTGAATCATATGTGGGAAGAATTTAGTGGTCCACTTAAAAGCTTTATTATGAAGAGAGTGCCAAGCGAAGCAGATGCCGATGACCTATTACAGGAAGTCTTTGTGAAAATCCATAATAACATTGAAGAATTGAAAGACGATTACAAAATTAATGCCTGGGTATACAGGATAACTCGAAACGCAATTGCTGACTATTATCGAAGGAATTACAAATCCATTGAGTCGTTAGAAGTTCCCGATGATTTAATAGTAGAAGTTGATCAGGATGAAAGCCCAAATACAGAGATAGCAGCTTGTTTAAAAGTCATGATAGACTCTTTGCCGGAAAAATATAAAGAAGCCATTTTGCTGACTGAATATGAAAACTTAACTCAGAAAGAACTCGGCGAAAGGATTGGGATATCATTACCAGGAGCTAAATCGAGGGTGCAGCGGGGAAGGGAAAAGTTGAAGGAAATGCTTTTAGGGTGTTGCCACCTGGAGTTTGACCGGATGGGAAACGTCATCGACTACCAGCACAATAGTGCTGAATGTAAATATTGCTAAAAATATTGGGGTGCAAAATGCATCCTTTTTTCTTTTTCCGCGTCTTTATAAGTGAAGATACTAATGACAAAAAATAAGGAGTGATAATGATGAATGATAATTCAGGCTGTTGTTCCGGTGGTCCCGGGTGTTGTGGAAGCATAGCAGATATTGCAATTGACAAAAGGAAAATCGTAATTGACTTTTTATTCCTGGATTTGAGCGTATGCACACGCTGCCAGGGGACAGATACCAACCTCGATGAAGCTCTGGTTGAAGTTTCCAAGGTGCTTGAAGCAACCGGAACTGAAGTAGTGTTAAATAAGGTTAATGTAATAAGTGAAGAATTAGCTGCAAAGTATAAATTCGTAAGTTCACCCACTATTCGTGTCAATGGACATGATATTCAAATGGAGGTTAAAGAAAGCCTTTGCGAATCTTGCGGGGATTTATGCGGTGATGAAGTTGACTGTCGGGTATGGGTCTATCAGGGCAAGGAATATACGGTACCTCCTAAAGCGATGATTATTGAGGCAATCCTTAAAGAAGTATATGGGGGGAACCGGGGCGATAATGTTGATGAGCAGGAATATGTTATGCCCGAAAACCTAAAACATTTCTATGCTGTTATGGAAAGCAAAAAGTAGCAAACATTATCCACAGTTGTGGTTCTTCCGCCTATCAATTTGCGGTTAAAAAGCACCTCTTTTTTGATGATAGTCGAGGAAGAATTGGGGAAATTAGTGCTGAGAATTGGACCATGACCACTTAGTTAGCTATAAAGTGACCTTAATCATAATTGCCAAAAACAAAAGAACACTTTCAATGTTCATTGAAAGTGCCGATTATTTCTTATGGTACGCCCGAGAGGAATCGAACCTCCGCACCCGGCTCCGGAGGCCGGTGCTCTATCCACTGAGCTACGGGCGCATATGCTTGATTATTATAACAGAATAATCAGCAGGGGTCAAAACCTATGCAGAAAGATGTTTGTCTTGTTGAGGGCTGCGGCTTTTTGCTGTGAGAATGGAGATTAGCAGACCGCACAGGGTGATGACGGCTGAGATTTTGAACACGATGCCTACAGCAGACATATAGGCGACATCCGGGTAGAAAAGCAGCTGCTGTCTACTCATTACGTAAGTGAATATGCTGGCCGAGGCAGCGATACCCAGGGAAATCGAGAAATTACGCGTGGTTGCAGTAAATCCCCCGGTATAACCGGATTTTTCCCCGGGAACAGAACGGAAAATACTGCTGCTGTTGGGAGAACCGAAAAATCCCATACCGATGCCTATAAAGAACAAGCCAGCTGCAATTTTGATTATACTGTTGCCTGAGGCCAGGGTAGAAAAAGTCAAATGGGACAGGGTCATCAAAAATAATCCTACAGATGTTAAGCGACTTGAACCTATACGATCCGAAAGGCTCCCGGCCAGAGGCGCAGTAATGGCCAGGCAGACCGGCGGTATTGCCATGTACAGCCCCATTATCTGTGGGGGAAGCTGCAGGAAGTCTTCCATATAAAAAGGGATCAAAAACATGACCCAGATTTGGGACATATAAGCTAAGAAGATCAGGATATTACCATACAGAAAAGTTTTTACCTTAAACAGGGTAAAATCCAGCAAGGGTTGGACCTGATGTTTCTCGTAGAAATAGAAAGAGAGCAAGAGGATCATAGCTGCCACAGTGATAAAAGGAGTTGCTGCCGTGTTATATGATAATGCTAATAGCAGGGTTACTGACCCCAGGGCAAAGAGAAGCATGCCCACCATATCGTAGTGTCCTGCTGTCGGGCTCAAGGGCTGAGCCGGCAGGTATCTCAAGGCCAAATAAAAGCCCAGCAATCCTATCGGTACATTGACCAGGAAGATAAAGGACCAGCCAAGATTCGCCAGTATCATACCACCAATAACCGGTCCGGCCATGTTACCGATACCTACCATACTGCTGGTTAGCCCCAGGGCTTTGCCTTTTTCCCCATCCGGGAAGGAATTGGATATGATCCCGGCCCCAGTGGCCATCATCATACTGGCGCCAACAGCCTGAAAAAGACGACTGGCGATAAGATAATGCAGGGTCGGGGATATACTGCACAAAAAAGACCCGGCGGTAAAACAGAGAAATCCATAGGCAAATATCTTCTGACTGCCAATCTGATCGCCAAATTTTCCGAAAAATAAAAGGGTGGCAGTGATAACCAGCATATAGGCGGTCGTTACCCACTGCACTTGATTCATGGTGACCGAGAAGCTTTCCGCTATTATGGGGTTGGCTATGTTCAAAATACTCCCATCCAGGGTAGAGATAAATATCCCGGCACATATTATACTTAGTACCTGCCATTTAATTTCCAGCTTCATAGATACTACACTCCGTTCGCACTTGCCAGACTATTATTGTGTATTCAGAAGCCAGGTGTATTAGAATGAAATCCCCGACATCGCTTTATCAATTATAGAACAGAGCGTATAAAAGATGAATAGGCCTGTAAAAAGATAGCTTAGTCAAAAATGTGGCTATTTTTCCTGGAGCACGCTGATGATAGCATCTGTCAAACTATGAACAGCGATTATGACATCATCTTCACTCAGCTGGTCGGTTCCACATTCGAATAGTAATGAGGTAGGATAGAGGTCCTGGTTATAATCTCCCTTGCCCATGAATATACCGCGCATTAGACCCGGATATAGTTCATCTGCGGATGCTTTGATCTTTTTGGCAAAGGCCAGATTAGTTTGCATATTTGGATTGCTGCGTCCTATAACTATCATTATTCTTGCTGAATCGACTCCATTTATAGATGTCTTATAGGCTTGAACCGGGGCCGAGTCACGGTGCAGGTCGAAAACTGCATCGGGTTGTTCTTTGATCAACTGTGCCGCTGTACGCCGGGAGCGATTATAGGCATTTATATCATGGGGATCATGGGTATTGTCGCTGTGGCTGGCACTTATTCCATCATTGTGCAGGGATGTCTGCATTATTTTGCCGATCTTCAGTATATCGCCATTGCCAGGTTTGCTAGCCGTGCCGGAAGTTGGTATATAGGATTCATCAGTATGAGTATGGTATATGACTACATGAATGCTTTGCAGTGGTGCCGCAGCCGGGATCCTGTAATTAGGGAGAATAAGGCCGGGCGAAGTAGTGTTTAGGGCATCGGCTCTATCAGACGGGGGGACTTGGGTCTTTATTTCTGCTACTCCTTCCGCACCCGATACTTTAGTGACTATATAGTGCTGGTTTTTTTCATTAATATATTCGTCTTCCACATGAACCGGTTCGCCGGTCTGAAAAATGATATTCCCTTCTGTGTCTTTGACTGTTATACATTTTATGGCAGCATCAGCATCACTGCTGTAGTATTTTGGAACTGGTTTGGTCAAATATACGTTGAAAAGGTATGCTGCAACCATGACCAGCAGCAAGACCAGAAAGAAAGTCCAAATATATTTTTTGTTCAAGGTATCCATAAAAAAACCGCCTTTTCATATGCTTGCTAATATTATGTGAAAAGTGCGGTTTGATTATTAGTATTAACATCTGGTAATCCTTAATCATATAAGAATCTGCTGGAAAAGATTACAGATTAGTATCCCAACTGGCCAGGTAATTTGCTTGTTCTTCTGTAAGCTGATCGATTTTTACTCCAGCCGCCTGGAGTTTTAGGTTGGCAACTCGACAGTCTATCTCCTCCGGAACGTCATAAACATGAGGACCCAATTTATCATGGTTTTCAATCACATACAGAAGGGACAATACCTGCAGGGAAAAACTGAGGTCCATTACTTCCGCCGGATGTCCATCACCAGCTGCCAGATTGACCAGTCTTCCTTCAGCCAGCAGATATAATCGGCGTCCATCTGCCAGCAAATATTCTTCTATATTAACCCTGGCTTGACGTTTGCTCGCGGCTAGGGAATCCAAATCCGGTTTACTGATTTCTACATCGAAATGACCGGCATTAGCCAGAATAACATTATCCTTCATTATTTCCATATGTTCTTTGCGAATCACATTGATATTTCCGGTGACGGTTATAAACACATCACCTATCCGGGATGCTTCCGACATGCTCATAACCTCGAAGCCATCCATAATAGCTTCATTGGCTTTGATAGGGTCGATTTCGGTGATGATAACCCGGGCTCCCATACCCAGAGCTCTCATAGATACGCCTTTACCACACCATCCATAGCCTGCCACTACTACATTCTTACCGGCTACTACCAGATTAGTGGTCCGGTTGATACCGTCCCAAACCGATTGACCGGTTCCATAGCGGTTATCAAAAAGGTATTTCATGTAGGCGTCATTAACTGCAATCACAGGAAATGCCAGCGAGCCGTCCTTATCCATAGACCGCAGTCGGAAGATCCCGGTAGTAGTTTCTTCGCAGCCGCCTATTATTTGCCGGGCCTGCTCCGGGCGTTCTTTAACCAGGATCGATATCAGATCTGCCCCGTCATCTATAAGCGCATCTGGATCATTATCCAGGGTCAGGTGCAAGAAACGATGATAATCCTGCGCGTCCTCACCGTGAACCGCATATACAGTTATGCCGCAGTCAACCAGGGCAGCTACCACATCATCCTGGGTAGAAAGAGGATTGCTGGCACAAGCTGCTACCCGGGCTCCGGCGGCCTGAAGGGTCTGCAAGAGGTAGCCGGTTTTAGCTTCCAGGTGTAAACAGCAGGCAACGGTTTTTCCCTGTAAGGGTTTGGTTTTAGAAAGTTCCTGATTTAATGCATTCAGGACCGGCATGTTGTTTTTTACCCAGGCCAGCCGGGTATAACCAGAGGGGGCAAGACCAGGGTCTTTAATTACCGAAGGAATGAATTTATTATCAATAGTTTTCATATTTTAACCTCCATATTATATACATTAGTTTTAACAGCCTCTAGATCATTATAAATTAATTATGCTGGCAAGGGAATCTTAGCCCACGGTTTGGATCATCCATATAAGAAAAAGATATCCAATGATGGTTGACAGAACAAATGTTCGCAGTTAAAATGTATCTAAAGGAACAAGTGTTCGGTATAAATAGAAAATAGGAAGAGGAAGGTGCGGTTATGTTTGAAGGAATAAGTAAAAAAGAATTTATAGAAGCAGCTGCTGGGGCAGTATGTACTGCAATCATCGTATACCTTATGGCGGTAGGTTTCCTGGTTCTGTTTTGATTAAAAAACACTTGCCATAGCTCTGAAAAAAATACGTTTAGCTTGGATTTAGCCATCGTTAAGGATGTAGGGTACGAGGCCCTGAAGCGACAAATAATTCAGAGTGATTTGCTCACCTCTGCGCGCATAGACTTTATTAATAGGGCCAAATCAGCTTGTTAGAGCTAAATTGAAATATGAAGACAAGTGTTTTATACTGAGCACATGGGTTCATAATTGGCCAGTGTCAAGGAGGAAGTAAACCATGAACCAGACTGAGCAGGCCAGCAGAAATTGGGCTATAGGATGTCATCTCTCAGCTCTGGCCTTATATCTTGGGATACCTTTTGGAAACATACTGGGGCCCCTGATTATATGGCTGTTTAAAAAAGATGAAAGTCCTCTGGTAGACGAAAATGGCAAGGAAGCATTGAATTTTCAGATTTCACTGCTTTTATATGGTGCGATTGCAGTTATATTGATTTTTGTATTCTCTTTAACCATAATATTTATACCGCTGGCAGTAATGCTAGGGATGTTGATCTTTTTATTCGGACCGGTCAATCTGATCTTCATTATCATTGCGGCATTAAAGGTAAGCAACGGGGAATCATTTAGTTATCCATTATCTATGAGGTTATTAAAATAAAAATAAGAATGGGCTGATTTATCAGCCCATTCAGCTTGTTAACACATTCCTCTCCACAAATATACATTTAACTGCACCAGGAATACTGTTACCTTTGATAGGGGGTAACTACCCACTTTAAACAATTTTCTTTCTTACCGCCAAAAACGTCATAACCTCTTATAATATCGTTTAATGGAGCACGATGGGTGATCAAGTAATTCATGTTGATCTTCCCGGTCCGAATAAGGTTAATTAATTCTGGTATTCTATTGGCATTTACCAGACCCATTCTGATTGTGATATTCTTAATCCATAATTCGTTCATGGCCAGGGTTTGTGGTTGCTCAAAGACGCCCAGGAGAGATACATTGCCACCAGCTCTAACCGACTCAAGAGCCAATTCATATGTTCCTTTAGCCTCAACCGCCTCAATAGTACGGTCAGCTCCGCGGCCGCCGGTTAGTTCTCTGATGGCTTCCGGAACATTTACCTTGGCAGGATTAAGCCCGATATCTGCTACTCCGTTCTTGACGGCTTCATCCAGGCGTGACTGGACCATATCGACGGCAATGATTTGAGAGGGTCCCCATAATCTTGCGGTAGCCATCGCACACATGCCAACCGGTCCGGAACCCATAACTGCAACCGTATCACCGGGCTCTATATTAGCATTTTCCGAACCCATATAGCCGGTAGACAGTATGTCGCCCACAAACAAAACATCTTCCTCGGTCAGACCTTCAGGAATCTTGAATAAACCCAGGTTAGCGTGTGGAACCCTTACGTATTCGGCCTGGCATCCATCGATCATATAACCGAAAATCCAACTTCCGGTCTCACAGTGAGAGTAAATTCCCCGAACGCAATAAAAACATTCTCCACACTGGGTGACACAGGATACTGCCACTTTGTCACCGACCTTTGAATTTCTTACTGCCGGGCCTACTTCTACAACTTCACCAACAAATTCATGACCAATGACTCGGGGGGCCTGCACCTGTGGCATCCCACCATGCCAGATATGAATATCGGTACCACAAATAGTTGAGGTTGTAACGCGAATAATAGCATCATCGGGTTCTATAATTTTAGGCATAGGAACATCTTCAAGAGCTATATTTTCCGGGCCATGGTAAACTAAAGCTTTCATAGTATCAGCCACAATAATTACCTCCTAATTATATCCATTCAGATAGCACTAAATAGATTTACATCTTCTGTACTGTTAATTCCTGCTCTCTACTCAAGAGTCAGGCTACACGGTTTAAGCCAGGTGACATATCTCTCGTATCACCTTGCCAATCCAGTAAAGTTGTAACGTTACTGCCAGACATTTGAACAAGATCTTATGTGCTTCAATAAAGTACGGCGCCGTACTATGTTTCAACATTATACGAGCAATTACGACAAATGACAATAGATTGCGCTAAAGGTCTTTTTCACAAGGAAATATTTAAGAACAATCTCACATTTGTTACGTGTGGCACAGGTAGAAGGACAATTTGGGTTCAATTATTTTGCTTGAATATAGGCAGGTATGCACACTATATTTATTGAATACTATAGCGAGGGTATTTATGGTAAAGCAGGCAACTGATGCATTAAGGGGAGGCAGGCAGATCGATGGCCAGGATTGAAGTGATATCTGGTCCCATGTTTTCCGGTAAGACTACTGAACTGGTGAGAAGGCTGGAGAGGTATACTCTTGCTAATAAAAAGGTAGTCTATTTCAAACCGGCCTTGGATTTAAGAACCGATAATAAAATTATGATCGCTTCGGCCAGGAAGGCATTTGGTATAGAAGTCTTGACTCTTTATCAGCCAGTAGGAATCGAAGCGGATGTAGTTGCCATAGATGAAGCCCAGTTTTTCCCGGAATGGATCGTGAGTTACTGCCAGTCTTTAAAAGATCAGGGAAAAATAGTCATTGTATGCGGCCTGGATATGGATGCCAGACGATTACCTTTTGGCAGTCTGGGAAACCTAATGGCTATAGCGGATTCAGTATCTAAGCTAACTGCGGTTTGTGCCTGTGGACAGGATGCCGTATTTACCTGGTTAAAAGAAGATCTGCCCCAACAGGATGGTAATGTGATCCTGCTGGGCAGTCAGGAGAAGTATGAGCCATGCTGCTGGGAATGTTATAATCAGAAGATTTCTGTAAAAAGTTGAACTTGCAGGGTTCGTTTACCAAACAGGAGGTATTCAGATGAAAAAGAAGACGGTAGAAATAGTGCCCGGAGTTTATATGGTCGGTGGGCCAGGAGTCAGCAGTGCGGATGATTGCTGCGTGTATCTTATGGAGAGCGATAACGAACTGTGTATAATCGATGCCGGTGCGGGCAAGAGTGCCGGGCTTATTTTGGACCTGATTAAGAAATCGGGTTTTGATTTAGATAACGTACGCTTCATAGTGATAACTCATGGGCATATCGATCATATTGGCGGGCTAAAAAAATTCCGCGAGTCTTTGAATGCACAAATCATTGCCCATACCCTGGACCTGCCTGCTATCGAAGAGGCCCGGCCGGAATTAACTGCTGAGGCCTGGTATGGAGTCAAATACGAAGGCGTAAAGGTAGACCGGGCATTAACTGGCGATGAAAGTTTTAAGTTAGGAAATATAGAATTTCATTGTGTACATACACCGGGTCATACACCTGGAAGCATATCCGTATATGCAGAAATTGGCGGCAAGAAAGTATTGTTTGCACAGGATGTGCATGGTCCGTTTTTTAAGGAATGGGGTTCGGATAAAAGGCAGTGGAGAGAATCCATGCAGCTATTATTGGGTTTAAAAGCTGATGTCCTGTGTGAAGGCCATTATGGCATATATTCGCCGGCTGACAAGGTGCAGTCTTATATACAAAGCTATCTGCAGAGGTTCTAAGTTTACCGCCATTCTTCAATCCAATAATAACTGACCTTCTCAGTGCCAAAATTAATTGCATCCAGCCGATTATAGTAATTGGCAGTACCAAAATAGATATCCACCCAGTATGGATATTCTGGCCATAAGCCATAGTATACATCTCCGGTGTCCATTACCTGGAAGGATGTATATTCTTTACCCTGCACATTTATAGGTTTGTCCAGGTACAGAGTGGTACCAAAGGGTATAGCTGGTATTAAGGGATCCCCTCCGGCATTGATTGGGTATACTGGATGCATTGCTACACCGCCTATAAAACATACTTCCCCACTGGAAGTTATGGGGGAATAAGCTTCTGCTACATATCCTGTCGCTTGCTGGTCTTCAACCGAGAATCTGATATACCAATCGAGATCTTCGTCGTCCGGTTGTTTTTCGGATGGTGCGATAGGTTTCTGGCTTATATTATTACGGTAATTGGCTATTATCAGCGTAGCTGATATAATCAGCAATATAGCAATAAAGGTTACCAATATCATTGAGCGAAGATGTTTGCTTTCTAACATATAGTGCACCTCGTTTTTCTTACTTTGTGCAGGCTGACGGTAATTTATAAAGGGCAAATATTTACTTTAAAACCTCGGTCTGATTAAAAGGTAAATAATTTAATGATTAAGATATAATAGACTATGATGAAGACATATGGAAGGGAGCTTATTAATTGGCAAGTAAAAATATGGGTATTGAAATTGTTGCCCGGGGCCGGGTGGTTGAAGCGGGTAGGAAAATGATATTTGCAGAATCCCGAATATATGCGGGAGAGAAGCTGCTGGCTGATACCCGGGGGACGTTTTATAAAATGAGTGATATAAATATCAAGGAGTAGATCAGCGTGAACAGTAATCTAATGAATATAAGGAACTATGGTATTATCACATTTGGTTCCACCTCTTATGCCCTTAAAGCAGAAAAAATCATGAAAAGAATGGAAAAGACGTTTATGGTTATTCCCACTCCTCGGGAAATATCAGCCAGCTGTGGATTGGCTATAAAACTAGAGACCGGTTTGTTAGATGAATACTTGCAGATCCTGGCCCGGGAGAAGGTGTCGGTTGAAGAAGTTTATAGGATAGAAGAAGAGGGCAGGAAGAAAATACTTCACAAAGTAATTTTGGATAGCAATTAAGGCAGACTACGCCACAATAAGGGGATTAAAAACTATGCCGGTATATGATATGGAAAAAACCGCAGATTATTTTCGGCCGGGGGGACCTTTAGAAAGGGCTGTTCCCGGCTTTGTTTACCGGCAGGAACAGCTCTGCCTGGCTCAGGGCATAGCCGATGCCTTTACCAACAGGGAATTTCTGGTGGCAGAGGCAGGGACCGGAGTCGGGAAAACTTATGCTTATCTGCTCCCCGCATTTCTATGGTCCTTGATCGAGAAAGAAAGAGTAGTGATATCCACTCGTACTAAAGCTTTGCAGCAGCAGATCATCGGGCGAGATATTCCGGATCTGTTGGAGGCGGCCTCATTGGATCTCAAATTTATGGAAGCCAAGGGTCGCGAGAATTACCTATGCTGGAACAAGTATATTACCATACTGGCTGGCAAACAGAACTTAAATGAGTCCGGGCAGCTGTTTATAAGCAGGATTATAAACTGGGCTGAAAAGACCCTGACCGGGGACAGAAAAGAGCTGAATATCGGGGCGGAGCTTATGAAACACTGGTCTATACTTGCCGCAGACCGCAGAGGATGCCGTAAAGATATGTGTCCTTACCACGAGAAATGTTTTCGGCTGAAAATGATGAAGAATCTGCATAAGGCTGATATCATAGTGGTAAACCATGCCCTGCTGCTGTCTGACTTGCAGGTCAATAATAGCATCCTGCCAGAGTACAAATATCTGATAATAGATGAGGCGCATCATTTTGACCGGGAGTCTTTTGATAAGCTATCCTGCGGTTTTTCCTTTCTGGAAACCAGCGATCTGTTTAAGGCCTTGTTCTTCAAGGATAAAAAATATGCCCGGGGATATATACCACATCTAAAGAGCCGATATCCCAACTTGACGGAACCGTTGAATGGAGCGAGCGAGCTGGTAAGCAGGTCGATGCAGCTTTTGGATGGTATGTTTTCCAATCTAACCCGCAGCAGACTGGCTAAAGACAGTAATTATTCCATGGTGATAGAAACCCAGCACCTGGAGCAACCCTGGTTTGCAGACCTGCTGGATGATTATCAGGAGTGGCAGGTCAACACCCGGATCTTGTTAGACAAGTTAAGATCTATCCAAACAGAACTGGGAGGACAGGAAGAGGAAGGCGAATTAAGCGGATTCATCAATGCTCTGCAGGAATTAGCTGAATATGCTTATTTGATAATGGAAGAAAACATAGATAGCCCGGGCAGCATCAATTGGATAGAATACCAGGATGGATGGGCTTCTACCCTGGTTTCATCATATATAATGATAGGAGACATCCTTAAAGAACGCTTATACAGCCGTCTGGACACTTTGATAATGGTTTCGGCCACCCTGGCGGTAGAAGAAAAGTTTGATTATTTCCTGGACAAGGTAGGCTTGAGTGAGTATCTTCAGGAAGAACGGGTAAGGACCTTACTGCAAAAATCGCCCTTTGATTATCAGAAACAGGCAGTTCTTTATACCGTATCCAATATGCCTCCGCCCAGCAGTCAGGAGCACAGCCGGTCAGTTTCCAGGGTGCTGCTGGATATTATAGAGGCCACCGGGGGGGGGATGCTGGTGCTATTCACCGCCCGCAAACAGCTGCAGGAGGTGTCAGCTGCGATCAAGCCGTGGTGTCAAAACAGGGAGATAAACCTTCTAATCCAGGACGAAAGTGGAGCATCGGGATTGCTTTTGGAAGAATTTATTGCCAGTAAAGACTCGGTGCTCTTAGGCCTGGAAACATTCTGGGAAGGGATCGATGTAAAAGGAGAAGCCCTGCGATGTGTAGTTATAGTCAAACTGCCTTTCAGGTCACCCTCTGATCCATTCTGTATAGCCTCTGATAAACACTGTAAATTTCTTCGCAGGAACAGTTTCCAGCATTTTATGCTGCCCGATGGAGCTATGCGCTTCAAGCAGGGAACGGGACGATTGATTAGGAGTGAGGCTGATCGGGGAGTGGTAGTGGTTTTGGATAACCGATTGGAAAAGTGCAATTACGGAAGAATATTCAAGAACAGTATCCCTATCGTACGGACGGTATCTTTACAGGAGAAAGATCTGGCGGAAGAGATTCGGAGATTTATTGCCACCGGGGCTGACGAATAAATTGTAACTTTTATTGGGATATTTTCATAGTATGCATAAAGGGGAAGTCAGCTTAAAGGAGGATTCCAACATGCGAGTATATTATTTTAAAATACCAGGATTTCTGCGTAGTATACTGCTGAAGATCTGGGGTTGATTAAACATTAAACTTTCCGCAAATAAAATAATACCTGCAGGGGGCCGGTCAGATGCCAGATATGAGATTAAAAACTGGGTTGATACTCATTATAGCCGGTGCCTTTCTGCTTATAGCTTCTATTCTGGGGAAATTCAATTAAATGGGCATGCTCAGGATATAACTTGATCAGCCAAAAAACGGACCGTACAAATGTAGTCCGTTTTTCTGGTATATGGATATTTCTTTACCAAGGCCTTTAACCCATAGAGTGATACCAATACCAGAATGCAGGTATCACATATTGTTACTTAAGCCAACCCCCAGTATTCCCCCTAAACCTCCTGAGACCGCACACATCAGCAGGGTCAAAAGAAAAGTTTTCATGCTGATCAAAGAGGGATTAAAAACCAAAGTAGCTATGAACATAAGGATGAAAAAGGCTACTCCGATGTTGATCCCGCGCAATAGTCCTTTGGAGCCACGGGCTTTGCTAACGTGACAAGCTCCCAAAAAAATGCTGATGACCATGATCACATTGCCCAGGGGGGCAAAAAGAGTCTCTGCCAGTCCGGTATAATAGATGAGTACTGTACCCAGAAGGGAAAGGACCACAGAAGCAACCAGGGCTTTTCCCAATCCTACAAGTTCTATAGACAGGTTTTTAAGCATAATAGAACACCTCCTCTGTATGCAAAATATGCTTGTCAACTGGAATTTATTACTGTATAGCATAAGAAAAGGTGAAAAATGAATATAAAAGAATCGTGTTCCTCAGCCAGTTTATTGATCTTATCAGTAATATCGATCAATTATATCTTGAGACTGCTCCGAAGACTGATTAAACATATCCTTATCCCCCTGAAATAATTTCATTAAGAAGAATTATAACCTAATTCTGGCTCTCCTATCATAATAATAGAGTATATTATTGACGGGAGAGGGATAGAAATTTGCAACAGGTATTGATAATGGGTTTGGCAGCAGGTTTTTGCACAGTGCTGGGGGCAGGGATACTTTTCGTCAAGAAAGACTGGAACGACCGTTCTCTGGCAGTTTTTCTTGGATTAGCTGCAGGAGTGATGGCAGCGGTAGTATTAGTCGATATGCTTCCCTCCGCTCTGCTGTATGACTACAGGGCGGCTCTAAGTGGAGTATTAATAGGTTTCCTCGGCCTATGGCTGTTAAACAGGATACTGTTCTCCGGGGTCAATGGTGGGGATACCCTGCTGGGTCTGGGATATCTGATTATGTTAGGAATAGCCATGCACGACCTGCCAGAGGGAATGGCTATAGCTCTGGGCAGCGAGCTTAAAGCCAGGACCGGGATGGTGATTGCTCTGGCTATTGGGATACATAACATACCTGAAGGTATGGCCATTGCAGCACCGCTTTTGATGGGTGGGCTGAGAAAATCCGTTCTTCTCATACAGGTTCTGCTGTTGGGACTCATTACACCTCTGGGTACCATATGCGGATTTATGCTTATGGAAGCATTACCCGGTATCTTGCCCTGGTTGATGGGTGTGGCCTCTGGTATTATGGGATTCCTGGTGCTCTGTCAACTCTGGCCGGAAGCAGGCAGAAAAGGAAAGAGCTATAGGTGGAGAGGCCTGATACTTGGGATCATCGTAATCTTAATGGCCACATTTGTATAATGGGAAACGGAGACAGGTCCCTTTTTCCAATTTGCTTAACTAAGGAGGATACGGGTACCTGCCCCCAGAAGAAGGATGCCAAGTATATCAGTATAGTGGAATACGTATTTTCTCATGCCAAAAAGACCTAAATTATCTATTAAAAGGGCAGTAATTATCTGGGCAGCTATAATTGCTGTAGTTGCATTACCTACTCCTACCTGAGGAATAACCCTTACTACCGCGTATATTATGACCACATTGAGCAGTCCACCCAGATAGGCATACCAGGGAGCTTGAGCAAGTTTAGCCAGATTACCAAAACCTATTCCCCCTACCACAATAATTGTTAAGACTGTCACGGTGCCTATCAGGTGTACGATCAGGGTAGATTCCCAGATGCCGACAACTTTACCCAGGGCAGCATTTAAGGTGCCCTGCACTGCCATGGCTGCACCCGCCATAGCAGCCAGGGATAAAGAAAACCACTTAAACATCAATACCTCTCCTCTTCTTTTCCTGTTATTTTTCTCATTAAGCAGGTTTTTATTCTATGGGCCGAAACGCGGGGGACAGGTCCGAGACCACTGAAAAAGTCTATTTCGGTAAACGGGTATGCATAAATACACATGCTCCCAGTCTACGCATGGACAACATTAACTGCTTGTCGATTACCTCCAGGGGTACAGCGCCGATTCGCATACGTGCGAGGAAACAGGGGGACGTTCTTTTTGTTCCCTTTTCTAACAAAGAAAAGGGAACAAAAAGAACGTCCCCCTGTTTCCTCTGCTAGAAATTTATAGCAGGATATGAGGTGGCTCAAGTAGAATAATAACTATCAACAGAACATATGTTTCTAGCCTGGGATGCATGGAACCGCCAACGGGAGGGATGTTCTCTTGGTAGCAATTGAGTCCGGGGCACTGCAGATGTTAGGAGTGAGCAGCTTGTCGGTAAGATATATTCTGGGAAGAGCGGGTGTAGGAAAGACCCATTACATATTTGAAGAGATAAAAAAGAAATTGGAAGAAAACAGTGGTGAAAAACTTATTCTTCTGGTCCCTGAACAGTATACCCTGCAGGCTGAAAGAGATCTGCTGAAAAGCCTGGATACCCTTGGGATCATGGGTGTAGAGGTCTTGAGCATCAGCCGGCTGGGGAAAAGGGTCCTGAATGAAACCGGAGGAAAAAACAAGACTTTTATTAATAAACAGGGCAAAAATATGGTTCTCAAAAGGATAATCAATGAAAAGGCCGGGGAATTGACTATTTACTCGCGGGCCTGCAGGCAACAGGGATTTATAGAAAATATGGCTGATCTGATTACCGAATTAAAACAGCAGGATATTACTCCTGAATTGCTCCTGGAAAAAAGGGTTTTTAGCGATGATACCGCTCTGGAACAGAAGCTCCATGATATAGGTTTGATTTATCAGTATTTCAACTCCTATATGCAGGATCGTTATATAGATATGGAGGATCATATCAATCTCTTGATCAAAAAGATAAAAGATTCCAGTATGCTGCTTCATGCCCGGGTATGGATCGACAGCTTCACCACTTTTTCTTCTCAGAGCTTGAGAGTAATAGAGGAGATCATGGTCCTGGCAAATGAAACCACCATATCTCTGACCATTGATACCAACCCGGATGTACGGGATGCCCAGATCTTTGATTTATCCTGGTTTACAATTAGAAAAATCAGGGACATAGCCGGTAAGAGAGGTTTAAAACAGGAGATGGTATCCATAGGTGGTCATGCTGAACTGGAAGAGAAACAGCCCGCCCTGGTCTATCTGGAAAGAGAGCTTTATGCTTATCCTTTTAACCTGTACGAAGATGAATGTCCTCAGATCCAAATATTTGCTGCCCGGAGTATCAGCAATGAGGTGGAACACCTGGCAGCAGAGGTGGTTGAACTGGTGCGGGAGAAGGGCTATCGATACCGTGATATTGCGGTAGTATGCAATAACATGGAAACCTATGGGCGGCTTATTAAACGGGCCTTTGCTAATTACGACATCCCTCTCTTTATGGATGAGAAGCGGGAGATAATGGGTAACCCCATAGTAGAACTGATCCTTTCAGTGCTGGAAATCGCACGGGGGAGATATAGATATGAAGACGTTTTCCGTTACCTGAAAACTGGTTTCGCCGGGATAGGCTGGGATGAATGCGATATATTGGAGAATTATGTGCTGGCCAATGGAATCAGGGGCAAGGACTGGAAGAGTCCATTTACTCGAGGTAAAGAGCCGGATTTGCCCATGCTTAACAGATGGAGGGAGTCTATCGTTATGCCTCTGGAGAAACTGGAGGAAATGGGTAGGGGTAAGAAGACGGCCCGCGAGATAAGTCAGGCCTTGTTAGGTTTTTTTGAACTGATTGATCTGCCCAATGAAATAGAGAACTGGGCAGATACACTGGGTGATAACGCCTACTATGAGATGCAGAGTGAAAGCCGGCAGATTTGGAATTTAGTGATGCTTATGCTGGAGCAGATCATGGAACTGCTGGGGGAGCAGGTAACAGGACTCAAGGAGTATCAGCAGATACTGGAGGCAGGTCTGCAGTCATATGAGATGGGTATCATCCCTACTACGGTCGATCAGGTTTTAGTAGGAAGCATTCAAAGATCCAAGAGCCATGACATCCAGGCCTTATTTGTGATAGGCGTCAATGATGGTATTCTGCCGGCGGGCAGTTGGCCGGAAGGGGTTTTCACCGAAGAGGAAAAAAGCTGGCTGAAGGGCCAGGGATTAGAAGTAGGTCTGAGCCGTGAGCTCAAGACAGCGGAGGAGAATTACCTTATTTACAGCGCTATCACCAAACCTTCTCGCTTATTGCGCCTTTCTTACGCCTGCTCGGATATGGAATCTCGGGCTCTTAGACCTTCACTGTTGATAGCCCGTTTTAGACAGCTTTTCAGCAGGTTATCCATATCCCATGATCTGATTGAAGACCAGGAGATCGATCGGAAGATGATTTCAACCCCGAAAAGCACCTACAAGTATCTGGTAGATAACCTGCGCAATCATCTGGATGGCAGGAATGTGGACGAGATATGGTGGGATGTTTACAGTTGGTACCGGGACAATTATAGCTGGCAGGATAAAAACAGGGCTGTAATGAGCGGATTTTTTCATGATAACCAGCCGGGATCATTGAGCGGGAACAAAGCCCGGCATATATATGAGGGGCATTTAAGAACCAGCGTGTCCCGCCTGGAACAGTACATAAACTGTCCTTTTGCTCATTTTATGCATTACGGCTTGAAGCCTGAGAAAAGGGTCTTGTACGAAATTGCGGTCCCGGATATCGGAGACATACTGCATAAGACTATGCAAGGTCTGAGCCGAGAATTATACAGGGAGAAACTTTCCTGGAGGGAGATCGATCGGGTCACCTGCGATAATATAGTGAATAAAGTAAGCGAGGAAATTTTACCGAACTATTACCAGGGTATTTTCGAGAGCAGCAGCCGCTATCGGTATATGTGCCAGAGGCTGAAAAGGATAAGCAGGCGTGCAGCCTGGACTCTGACTGCCCATCTGCAAAAAGGAGCTTTTAGTTTCCTGGGCCATGAGATGAGATTTGGAAATCACGAATACTGCGATTTTCCGGCACTGGAGGTGGAACTGGCAGATGGCGAAATAGTCTATATAGAGGGACGGATTGATCGGGTAGATGTACTGGATGAAGATGATGCAGCTTATGTCAAGATCATCGACTATAAGAGCAGTGATCACAGCCTGAAACTCTCTGATATATATTATGGCCTCAATCTGCAATTGATCATATACCTGGCGGCAGTTATGCATGGCCTGCAGTCCAGGGGAGAGAAGACTGTCCGGCCGGGGGGCATATTCTACTTTAAATTAGATGACCCACTGATCGAGGCCGGGGAAGAACTGGATCAGGAAGCCATTGAAACGGCTATCAATAAAAAACTGAAGATGACCGGCCTGGCTGTGGCTGATGCCAGGATAGTTCGGCAGATGGACCTGGAGTTTGCAACCGCTTCTGATGTTGTGCCAGTTAGGATAAAGCAAAATGGGGATTTTTACAGTGATGCTTCGGTACTGGAGGAAGAATGGTTTGAAAAACTGCTGCAGTACGCATTGCAGAGGGTGGGGGAGGCAGCTGAGGAAATGCTGGGAGGATGTATAAAGATTGAACCTACAAAAAGCGGCCTCCATACTTCCTGCACTTACTGTGATTATAAATCCATATGTCAATTTGACCAATTATTGGAAAATAATAGTTACAAAGTTATTCCGGTTTCTTCAGATGAAGAGCTGATCAAGCGGATAAACTCTCCGAGTCAGGAGGATGAAGGAATTGTCTAGATGGACTAAAGAACAGGCCCAGGCTATAGATAGCCGGAATAGTAACCTGCTGGTGGCTGCGGCCGCCGGGTCGGGCAAAACAGCGGTTCTGGTGCAGCGGGTAATAGACTTGATTCTCAGGGACCATATCGATATCGACCGCTTGTTGATAGTAACCTTTACCCAGGCCGCAGCAGCGGAGATGAGGGAGAGAATCAACAGTGCCATATTCAGGGAACTGCAGGAGGGTAAGCAGGACGATCAGGTCCATCTGCGCCGGCAGTTAAACCTGCTGAACCAGGCTTCCATTAGCACCATCCACTCTTTTTGCCGGGAAGTAGTTAAGAAGTATTTTTTCCTGGTGGATATTGACCCTAATTTCAGGGTCTCTGATGAAAGTGAGAGTGTGCTGATCAAAATGGATGTTATGGAGGAACTGATCGAAACCGAGTATGAACTGGGGAAGGCGGAGTTTATCCAGCTGGTGGAAATGTTTGGCGGCAGCAAAAGTGATGGTGGATTGCTGGATTTGATCAAGCAGGGGTACGAATTTACACAGAGCCAGCCAGATCCGGAACAATGGCTGCGCAACAGTGCGGCGCATTTTGCCGTCGACCAGGCTCAATTTGCTGATTCTGTCTGGCTCCAGGAAATTGCTCGGCAGGGGGCCCTGCAGCTGGCAGCCGCTCGTGATATATTGATCAATTCACTTAGGATCAGTGAAAAGCCAGGCGGTCCGGAAGCTTATATAGATACTCTGCGAAATGATATTGAACTGCTGGAGGATCTGATCCGTGGTTCAGAACAGGGTCTGGAAATATTACACGAGAAACTGCATTCGTTAAGCTTCCAGACCTTAAAGAGGGCTGGGAAAGAGACCGATAAGCATCTTAAGGATAGGGCGCAGAAACAGCGTATGGCCGCCAGGAAGCTGATAGAAAAACTGCAGAAAAATATTTTCCTCAAACATCCGAATGAATACCGGAGTGATCTAAACTCCATACACCCATTTATGGAGTACCTGTGTGACCTGATCCTGAAGTTTTCTGCTTTATACCGGCACAAGAAAAACGAAAGGAATATCCTGGACTTTAATGATTTGGAACACTATGCTCTGGAGATTTTAAAGGATATTTCTGCGGCGGGAGAATACCGGAAAAAATACCTGCAGATATTTGTGGACGAATACCAGGACAGCAACCTGGTACAGGAGACTATCCTCGCTTACATACGCCGGGACGACAATCTGTTTATGGTGGGAGACATCAAGCAGTCTATATACAGGTTCCGCAGTGCTGATCCATCACTATTTTTAGGCAAATATCTCACCTTTGGGACCGGGGAGGGGGAGATCGACCAGCGCATTGACCTGAGTAAAAATTTCCGCAGCCGGGCCGGGATATTAGCCGGCATCAATTATCTGTTCAAGAATATTATGAGCCGTGAGTTAGGTGAGATCGACTATGATGAAAATGCCATGCTGTATCCTGGACTAGGATCGGATGAGGCGGGTGATCATGAAACCGAGCTCATAATAGTGGAAAAAGGTATGAATGCTGCTGATCCTGAAGATGAGATAATGAGCGAAATACAAGAATTACCCGATGTAGCTCTGGAAGCCAGAATAGCTGCCCGCCGCATTAAGGAACTGGCAGGCAGTCTGCTTTATGATGCCAGAACACAGGAGTACCGCCTGGTAGAATACCGTGATATAGTAGTCTTGATGCGCGCTACCCGCCGATGGGCAGCTGAGTTTGTAGAGGTATTCCGTTCCGAAGGCATCCCGGTTTATGCAGATAGCAGCAGCGGCTACTTCGATGCAGCAGAGGTGGATCTGATACTAAACCTCTTGAAAATTATCGACAACCGCCGTCAGGATATCCCTCTCTTAAGTGTGATGCGCTCACCTATAGGTGGTTTTGATATTGATGAACTAAGTGAGATCAGGCTATGCCTGACCCGGGGGACATATTTTGATGCCGTAGAAAATTACATCCATTCATGCAGCAACAGCCTGGCATATAAAATCAAACTCTTCCTGGAGCAGTTGGACCAATGGCGGGAACAATCCCGACTGATGCCGGTGGATGAATTCATATACCAGCTTCTGTTTGAAACGGGTTACTATTATTATGCTGCTTCCATGCCGGGAGGACGACAAAGGCAGGCCAACCTTGATGTGCTGGTGAATCGAGCCCGACAATTCCAGGACAGCTCGATAAAAGGTTTGTTCAATTTCACCCGTTTTATCGAAAATATCAAGTCCAGCAGCGGCGATTTGGATCCAGCCAGGGTACTGGGGGAAAATGACAATGTGATAAGGATAATGAGCATCCATAAAAGTAAAGGTTTGGAATTCCCTGTAGTCATAGTAGCTGGATTGGGTAAACGCTTTAATGAAGCAGATACCAGAGGAAATATACTATTTCATTCCCGACTGGGTTTGGGACCTCGTTTGATCAGGACCGATCTGAGGACTAAAACTGATACTATAGCCCGAATTGCTATGCAAAATCGAATCAAGGTGGAAAACCTTTCCGAGGAGATGAGGATTCTATATGTAGCTATGACTCGGGCTCAGAGCAAGCTGATCCTGCTCGGTTCGCTTAGAGGAATGGAAAAAGAGGCTCAGAAATGGTGTGGTATCAGTAATGTTTATGAACTGCTGAGAGCCAGGACCTTTCTGGATTGGATCGGACCAGCCCTGGCCCATCATGCCGGTGTAGATACCCTGCGGGCCATGGTTGGAGAAACAGCGGATGGAATAGCAGTGCACGAAGACGTCTCCCGCTGGCAGATAACTACCTTCAGCCGATCCGACCTGCAGGTGGAGGAAAGCAGGAAGATGGAATTTAAACAGGAATTTAAAGAAAAACTGCAAAACCATCAGGCAGACTGCGGGAGGGAAGAAATACGGGAAATAAGCCAACGCCTGGATTGGCAGTATCCCTATCAGCATGCAGTCCTCATACCTTCCAAGTTATCTGTATCGCAGATCAAGCAGATGGGGATCAGGGAAGTCATACCCAGCACCACCAGGATCATTAATAATGCCGGAGAAGAGCCCGAATTCATTCCAGCCCGTCATGATTTCGGGTTGAGCCCGCTGGAAAAGGGCAACCTCGTACATTTAGTAATGGAGCATATAGAATTCAAACCATATGAAGACCTCGCAGAAGTTGAAGAACAGATTAGCCTGATGCTGCAAAAAGAACTGCTTACGGAAAGGGAAGCAGAACTGCTGGATAAAACCAATATTTTCAGGTTCTTTACTTCGTCCCTGGGTAAGCGGGCCATAGCGGCGGAACGTATGTATCGTGAAACAGCCTTCATTAGAGTTTGTTCGGCCCAGGAAATTATCACCGGGGCGGATGGAATAGATGAACAATTATTGATACAGGGAGTCATCGATTTATTTTTTCTGGAGGGTAATGAAGCAATACTTATAGATTACAAAACTGATTTGCTTACCCCGGCCAATCGCCAGGAACGAATCGATTTATACCAACTGCAGCTGCAAGAATACCAGAAGGCTATTGAGCAAATAGGGCGAATACCAGTTAAAGAGAGCTATTTATATTTCTTTGATAGCGGAGAGACGGTCAAAATAGTATAATCTGTATTCAATGTGCTGACCGAAGATCGGACTGCCGTCTTTAGTCACGACCAAAGAAAAAATAAGCTGGGTTGTGAGATGACGGTGTGGCAGAGGGCTGCAGCCGTTACTCAGAGCTCTACAGAAAATTAGAATAATAAACATTTGTTCCAAGGGGAGGTTTGAGAATGAAATTCATCCATGCGGCCGATATACATCTGGACAGTCCTTTGACCGGCCTGGAAAACTATGAGGGAGCACCGGTCGACCTAATTCGCGGTGCCAGCCGTAAGGCCTTGAGTAATCTGGTAAAGCTGGCCCTGGAGGAAGGAGTGGATTTCGTAATAATAGCAGGTGATTTATATGACGGAGACTGGCGGGATGTCAGCACCGGGATGTATTTTAACCGCCAGATGCTCAGGCTAAAAGACCGGAACATCAAGGTCTTTATTATTAAGGGTAACCATGATGCTGCTTCCAATATTTCCTCCAATCTTCCCCTGCCGGAAAATGTGATAGAATTCTCCAGCCGCAGCGTACAGACTTACCGTCTGGATGAATTACAGACTGTTATTCACGGCCAGAGTTTTAAAACCCGAGCAGTTACAGATAATCTGGCCCAGGGATATCCTTTAGCCGAACCAGGGTGTTTTAACATTGGAATGCTGCACAGCAGCCTAACCGGCCGGGAAGGACATGAAGTTTATGCTCCCTGCTCAGAGGCTGATTTATGTTCCAGGGGCTATGACTACTGGGCCCTGGGGCATATCCATAAAAGAGAGATCGTTTGTGCCGGTGATCCCTGCTGGATAGTCTTCCCGGGTAATATTCAGGGAAGATTTATCAGGGAAACCGGTGATAAAGGCTGCACTCTGGTTGAGGTTATAGATAAAGAGGTGGTATCGGTGGATCACTTCAGCCTCGATGTTATGCGCTGGGTAGAATGCCAGGTAGATACTTCAGGAATGAACACCCCGGCAGAAGTTTTGATCCAGGTCAAGGATGAAGTTGACAGCCAGACCATGGGTATAGATATGCCTGCAGCAGTAAGGGTTTTATTGAGGGGCGAATGTAAAGCCAGTTACGACTTGCTGGCGTACACCAAAAAATGGTCAGATAGTATCAGAGCCCTGATAATGAATTCCAGACCAGATATCTGGGTAGAAAAAGTTAAATTTGATATTCAACCTCCTGCTATCAGGACATATGACAGTTTGGTCTTTCAAACTATTGCCGAATTGGTAGCCTACTATGACAGCAACCCGGAGGCCAGGGAAGAATTGTTTGAGGATATCCTGCAGGATATAGCTAACCTGCCTGGCGGAGAACTATGGGAGGAACTGAAGTCCGACCCCCAAAAATGTCGGGATATACTGTTGGATACAGAATCCTTACTGATCGGGATATTGTCAGGAGGTGCAGCAGATGAGGATCAATAAGCTGGATCTAATGAAATACGGACATTTTACCGATTACATAATTGAATTTGACCGGGACAAGCCTTTCAATTTAATTTATGGAGCTAATGAATCAGGAAAAACCACTATTTTAAATGCATTATCATGCCTGTTTTACGGAATACCCAAAAATACAGTATATGACTATAAACATGGCAGCCCGGTAATTGGTGCAGAACTGGAGTACACCGATGGGCAGGTTATCTCGTACCAGAGAAAAAAGGGTGCCCGCACCATTAGCCTCTATGAAGGAGAGAAAGACAAAGATAAAAAGATAGCTGAAAAGGCTGACGGTATAAAGAATGAGATGCAGGAAGAAACTTTTCGCAATATGTTTGCACTGGATCACAGGATACTTCGCGAGGGGGGGCGGGCTTTGCTGGAGGTGGGAGGCCAACTCGGTGAAAGCCTGTTTATTGCCTCCTCTGGTATCAACAACCTGCAGGCGGTACAGAAACAGATGCAGGACAGCCTGGACCTTATTTACAAACCTGCTGCCCGGAAAACTTCGGAAATAAACCAGCTGTTGATCCGGTTTAAAGCACAGGAAAAGCTGAAAAAGGACAAAAGTCTAAGGATCGATGAATTTAAGCAAAGTGAACAGGAGTACGAGGAAAGCCGGATCTCCCTGGAAGAATCCCGGGCAGAATTAAAAGAGCTTCAAGCGCTGGAGAATAAACTGATAAGAAAGAGTATCCTGCTGCAGCCGGCCAACCAGTACCGGGAAGCTCTTATACGCCGGACAGAGCTGGGAGAATTTGAGTATTTGCCGGAGAATACTGCACCGGTTCGGGAAAAAATTCAAAAGGACCTGGATGCTGCCAGGAGTCGGCGCATGGTTCTGCAGCAGGAGATAAAAGAACTCGGGGACAGTATAGCCCGGATCAATATCCCGGTTAAGTTTATAATGCACCAGGAAGAGATCAAAGAAATGAAAGAAGAATTGGGTCGTTACCGGGAGGCTCTGAAGAAAGCCCCGGAGCAGAAAAGGGATGCTCAGAACTATGCGGAACAGGCCCTATCCTGTTTAAACCAGCTCCGACCAGGTCTCGATTCATTATCCGAGGCGGAAAAGATGCGTCTGTCCCTGCAGGAAATAGAGACTATAAAAGACCTGGCTCAGCAGTGGTTGGAACTGCAAAATGAGCAGAAATATCTGGACCAGGAGATTTTTAAAAACAAGCTGGATATCAGTTTAAATGAGCAGAAAATGATAAACTTCCCCGATATCAAGGATGTCGGCCCTCTAAAAAACCTGCTCGACGAAATACGGAGCCAGGGAGATATCGAACACATACTATACGAGCATAAAATGGAATTGGAAAAAAAGGAAGCAAATTTTGCTGCTGCCTACCAGGTATTTCCACTGTGGCGGGGAGAAGCAGCAGATCTGCTTAGCAACCGTGCTCCCCTGGAGGATACGATGAGAAAATATGAAGGCCTGTTTAAGGGGATAGATGATAAATTACAGGCTCTGGATGTTTTTTGGAAAAATGCTCAGAATGATCTGAAAAGATACCAGGTACAATTGGAAGAACTGCAGGAAAAGGGTCATATTCCCGAGGAAAGCATATTGATAGCTGCCCGGGAGCAGAGGCAGCTGGGGTGGTCCATAATAAAAAAGAACCTGGTCGGTGAACCGGACCATGGGGCTGAATTAGCTTACACAGCCGGTTTGAGGCTGGAAATCGTTTATGAAGGAGACGTTGAGCAGGCAGATGCCATCGCTGACCAAATGCGCAAGGAAGCAGATTTAACTGCGCAAAGGAACCGACTGCTGGCATCTATCCAGGATACCGAAGCCAGGCTGGAGGAAAACCTGGCTGAGCAAGAGTCTGCCAGGGAGGAGAAGGTACGCCTGGAACGGCTGTGGCAGGCCGAATGGCCAGACATGCCAATCGATAGGATACTCAGTCCCATGGAGATGAGATCCTGGATTTCGGTTTTCCTGGACCTTAGCAAACAGTACCTGGAGATCATGCAGTTGATTCGAAAACAGGGAGGACTTCGGGAAAGCTGTGAAAAGGCTAAATCGATGCTGGGAGGGATGCTGGGCATGGGATCAGAAGCCAGCCCCAAAAGCCTCAGGAGCCTGATCAACACCTGTCAAAATACTATCAATCAGCACGAGCAAATCAACCTGGATCATAAGGCCCTGACCCAGCAGATCCAAAGGGATAGGGAACAGGCTGAAAGACTGGCCCAGGATTCCAAAAGATTAATGAACCGAACTGATTCCTGGCAGAGCACCTGGGTTGAATTGATGGATAGAGCTGGTTTGGATCGGAATATCTCACCTGGAGCAGCCTTAAGCTATACAGGTGCTCTTCGCCAGATGTTTGAACTGATAGATAAAAGAAACAGCTCGGAAAGAGAATGCCAATCCTCATGGTCATTTATCGAGGGCTTCGAAACAAGGGCAAAAAACCTGGCCCAGGAGACTGAAATGGATTATTTATTTACGCCCCCGGAACGACTGGTGGTGCTGATGGATGAAGGCAGGGAGAGAGCTGAACAGGATCAGGTCCTATTAGAAGAGAAGAAGCAAAACCTGCTTAAAAAGGAAAGCGAACTGCAGGACACATCTTATAAGCTTCAAGGATATGAAGAAGAGCTGAAAAGGCTGCTGGCCCAGGTGAAGTGTGCTGACCTGGAGCAGATGCAGGAAATGGAAGAAAGGAGTCAGCGAGGCAGGGAATTGGATCATAGGATCGAAACAGCGCGAGATCAATTGGTAGCCCATCTTCCAGATACATCTATCTCAGTAGAGGAGCTGCTGAAAGAACTGGAAAACGTTGATGCTGACCAACTCAAGGCAGAGATCAGCACATTGAGTGAGACTATAAATCTGCAAGAAAAAAGAAAGGAAACAGCATCAAGCAGATTTCTTCAGGCCGACTATAAATATTCCGAGCTCACTAGAAATGTGTCTGAGGAAGCGGCTCTAGCGGCCCAGCAAGCCCAGGAATCAGCAGCCCGGATCAGAAATCTGGCTGAAGAATATGTCCGACTAAAAGTTGCCAGGAAAATACTGGCTCAGAGCATCATAAGCTACAGCCGCAGAAACCAAAACTACATAATCGAGCGGGCGGGAGAATTTTTTGCCAGATTGACTTTGAATTCATTTTCCGGTTTAAAAGTGGGACAGAATGAAGCGTATCGGGAGGTACTATTAGGAACCAGAGCATCAGGAGATGAGCTGGGGATTGAAGAAATGAGCGAAGGGACTCAGGACCAGCTTTATCTGGCTATACGGCTAGCCAACATTGAACAATTTACTGCCAACAACCGGCCTATCCCATTGATCATGGATGATTTGTTGATTAATTTCGACGATGAGCGGGCCCGGGCAGCACTAGGAATTTTAGGAGAGTTGGCATCAAAACTCCAGATAATATATTTTACCCATCATACTCATATCAAAGAAATGGCTGAAAAGCAAATATCGCCTGAATTAATTAAGATTCAGCAGCTATGTTTATGACTCGCGACACGGGCGCGAAAGTAATTGCCATGAGGGAGATTATTTGCCATACTTTAATAATGGGGGATAAATCGCACCGGCAGCCTGCGCCTGCAGGCACTATTTCCAATGGGGGGTTAGGGAATGATAGTCGGTAATTTCATGAACAAGGACGTAATCGTCCTTGATTTAAACACCACTCTGTATGAGGCTGCAGAAATATTCCTGAACAACGAAATCGATGGTGCTCCGGTAGTAGACGGCAAGATAATGATCGGGCTGTTTACTAAAACGCATCTCATTAGAGCTATGCACGCTAAAGACGAACTTGATAAGCCGGTAAAAGATTATATGACCAGGAAAGTTAGGACCGTAAATCCTGAGGAAGAGATACTTGATGTCGATGTATCCGGTACGGGCCGCTATCCTGTAGTAGATGAAAGCGGCCAGCTAGTAGGTATTATTACTAAATCCGATATAATGACCGCCTTAAGCGAAATAGTCTCTGAAATTTCAGGTCAAATGGAGACGGTTATCAACTCCGCTTATAATCCTATAGTAGCTATAGATAAAGAAGGATACATCAATATCTGGAACCGGGCCATGGAGAAGATGAGCAATCAAAAGGCCAGCGATGTGTTGGGCAGGTTTATAAGCAACATCGTGCCTGAGAGTAACCTGTTAAGTGTAATAAAAAGCGGCCGCAGGGAATTTGGGATCAAGTTGAAGGTAGGAGATAAGTCGACCATTACCAACCGGGCGCCGATTATAACCAATGGTGAAATAACAGGGGCGGTTGCAGTCTTGCATGACCTGAGTGAAGTGGAGGCCATATCCCGGGAACTGGAATATGTAAAAGCACTGAATGCGGAAATGGATGCTCTGATAGATTCTTCCTATGACGGATTATACATAACGGATGAGAATGCTGTTACCATACGCACCAATAAAGCCATAAAACGGGTCACCGGGATGGAAGAAGAGGTTTTTCTCTTTAAGAGCATGCAGCAGCTGGTTGATGATGGAATATTGTCCCGGTCAGCTACCTTGATATCGATGGATACTAAAGCCCCGGCAACAACTACCCTTACAACTATTACCGGCCGGACCCTGCTGGTAAGTGCAACACCGATATTTGATGTAAAAGGTGAGATATACCGTGTTATCACCAATGTGCGAGATATTAGTGAACTAAACATGCTCAAACAGAAATTGGAGCAGATGGAGGGGCTCAAGCAGCATTTTGAATTTCAGGTCAAGCAGATCAAAGTCAAGGAGTCAGGGCAACTGGTGGTGAAAAATAAAGAAATGGAAAAGATCATTTATCAGGCGGTAAAGGTGGCGGAAGTAGATTCTACCGTACTGCTTTCCGGTGAATCCGGGGTGGGTAAAGAGGTCATAGCTGAGATCATCAAGAACAACAGTGCCCGAAAGGACGGACCGTTTGTCAAAGTGAATTGTGCAGCTATACCGGAAAACTTGATAGAGTCTGAATTGTTTGGGTATGATGCCGGTGCTTTTACTGGGGCCAGGAAAGAAGGTAAACCAGGACTATTCGAAGTAGCTAACACGGGGACCCTGCTGCTGGATGAAGTGGGTGACATACCTATATACCTGCAGGTTAAACTGCTAAGGGCTTTACAGGAACGGGAAATAATAAGAGTAGGTGGGACTGAACCGATAAAGATAAATGTCCGTATCATTGCCATCACCAATAAAGATTTAGCAGCTATGGTAGAGAGTGGCGAGTTCCGGGAAGATCTCTATTATCGCTTGAATGTAGTTCCAATATTGGTGCCGCCTTTGCGGGACAGAAGAGAAGAGATCCCGCTGTTGATAAAACATTTCACAGATAACTTTAACCGTCGTTATAACCTGAGCAAGAGTGTGGATGCTTCCTTAATAGATATACTGATGAAGTACGAATGGCCGGGAAATATCAGACAACTGGAAAACCTTATAGAGAGACTGGTAGTGACCAGTAGTTGTGAGGTATTAACTCCCCAACACCTCCCCGATTTTTTTGTTTCGGCAGGTGGAGGACGCAGCGCAGACCAGGCTGTCAGTGTTAATAAGATCATTCCCCTGAAAGATGCGGTGGAAAATGTTGAAAAGCAGTTACTGGAGAAAACCTTTGCTATAGCCAATTCGTGCGGCAAAGCCGCCAGCATACTGGAAGTCGACGCGTCTACCATTTCCCGTAAAGCCAGTAAGTATGGGATAAAACATTAGGAGCAGCAGGCGTCTGTCATCGCAGGCAAAGATCAATTCTTGAACTTCAGGCCAGGCAGACATAGCAGAGAATCGATTTACGCTGCCAATATTATTTAAATTAATAAAGGGAGACCGCCTTGCAGCAGTCTCCCTGATTTTTTTTGATACTAACAAGCTTATTATATTTTATTGGTATTTCTCCAGATTTTATACTTCTGGGCTTCTTTGATAAGTTCATCTCTGAATTGCGGATGGGCCAGATTAATGATACCTTCTGCACGTTCCCAGGTACTTTTACCTTTGGTATTAAAGACACCGTATTCAGTACATACATAGTAGGCCAGGGATCTTGGTACGGTAACAATAGTTCCCGGCAACAGACCAGGTACGATACGAGATTGCAGTTGGCCATCTTTACCGGTTACAGTAGAGGTCAAAGCGATATAACCGCGTCCACCTTTGGATTTGTAGGAACCGAAGATGAAGTCCAGCTGTCCGCCGGTACCGGAAATATGACGGCCGGAGGAAGCTTCAGAGGCTACCTGTCCAAATAGATCAACTTCAATGGCATTATTGATACAGACCATATTATCGTTCTGACCAATAACATATGGGTTATTGGTATAATTTACTGGGAAACTTGCACCTACCGGATTATGATCCAGGAAGTCATAAAGCTTTTTGGTACCCATAGCAAAAGTATAGACCATTTTGCCTTTATCGATCTGTTTTCTCTTACCTGACAGTTTACCGGCATCGTACATATCCACAAAAGAGTCCACCAGCATCTCGGTATGCACTCCCAGGTCTTTTAGGTCTGACTGGGCAATCATTGCGCCTACAGCATTAGGCATACCGCCGATTCCGAGCTGAATGCAGTCCCCATCTTGCATTTCCGACATTATCAATTCTGCAATTTTCTTATCGATATCACTGGGGGGAACACCTGGAACTTGTGCCAGTGCAGGGTTGGCTTGACTTTCAACTACGTAATCAACATCAGAGATGTGAATGATCTCGCCGCTTCCACCGCAGCACCAGGGAGCGGAGGTATTTACATAGAGAACCTTGGTTTTCGCAACGTCCATTACGGCAGTGGATATTGAATTGGAGGTACTGATATTAAAATAACCATTTTTGTCCATGGCGGTGACCGGCTGGAAGCATATATCTACCGGGTCATATCCCCTGAAATAATGCTCAGGTCCTTCATGGTAAGTTAAAGATATGTAATTGCACAGATCTGCTTCGTGCAACTTTCTGGATGCCCCGGAAAAATGCCAGTCATTCATACAGAATGTTTCTCTCTTGGGATCCACCTGGCAGACCTGAGGCAAAAAGGTCATAGTAACCATGCGGATTTTTACATCTTTTAATTCATCTTTACGCGCGGCCAGAGCAGCGTCAATCTCCAGCGGCTGCTGAACAAATTCCCCATACTGTACCCAGTCACCTGACTTAACCAACTTAGCAGCCGCCTCAGCGGTAATCAGCTTACTCTTGTATTGTTCCAACACACTATTACTCATTAAACATTTCCCCCTCTAAATAATCTTGCACATCACCGATATTTTTTGAAATAGACAGTGTGAACTGTCAATTGACCAGTGATGCTGACCAACCCTGGCCTACAAAAACCCCGATAAATGTCTCTTATCACCCCCCATGATAAATATAAGTAATGCATATGCATATTTGCTCCCGAATTTATGCCATGATACTCTAACAGATACGCAAGTAAAGATATGTACACGACACAGCGGAAACAAATTTTAATTATCTAGCTTATAGTGTGGCGAGCTTAGCATTGATCTACTTATTTATGAATAATTTTTCTAATAAAAACTGAGTTAAAATATAAGTTTGATGGGTAGTATATAGCTTGCTGCAAGATTCCTTGAATAAAAGGGTTAGAACAAAAGTAAAATGTAGTAAATAGACAGAAAAATTGAAAAAAGACTACTAATAGACATTAATCCTATTTTAACATTGATTTGTAGCATATTCAATAAGGGAACAGGGGGACGGTCCGAGACCACTGAAAAGGTCTATTGGGGTAAACGGGTATGCATAAATACACTTGCTCCCAGTCTACGCGTGGACAACATTAACTGCTTGTCGCTTGTCGATTACCTCCAGGGGTACAAAGCCAATCTGCATCCGTGCTCAGCGGCGCTCTCGCAGCGTCCGTGCCCTTCGCCCCTTCCACTAATCGCCTTCGCAGGATGTTGTTACCCATGCTTCGCCAACGGCCGCCAGTATATTTATAAATACCCTGGCGCAAGTTTTGGTCTCGGACCGTCCGAGACCACTGAAAAACGCCTTATAAAAAATGACAATAATACAAATGAATACCTGCAAAGTAGAATCAAAAAACCCCCTTTTATGATATAATGGATGTGTCGCAAACACCATATCTAAGGGGGTTTTAAGATGCTCAGGACTGGTCCCAAGCAATTAAGTTTATACTCAATATTGTATGACAAAATACCAGAAAATCATATACTTAAAAG
>LNQE01000975.1_pt1 | contig 36548 bp, 36 predicted proteins | sample 603111 | NCBI WGS metagenome assembly LNQE01 (sample SAMN04260313, study PRJNA301899) | hydrocarbon metagenome | isolation source: hydrocarbon-contaminated ditch | place: Germany: Bremen | collected 1998
AAATACCGCCGGTAAACGCTATTATCGGCGCGCCTATTCGACGAATGGAGTTAATAATAGGCATAAGCTCACTGGTTTCACCGCTGTTGGAAATCGCCAGCAATATATCTTCCTTGGTTACAATACCAAGATCGCCGTGAATGCCTTCAACAGGATGTAAAAAAAGTGCCGGTGTACCGGTACTGGTTAAGGTGGCTACAATTTTTCTGCCGATAAGGCCTGACTTGCCAATGCCTGTAATGATAACCCTTCCCTTGGATTTACAAATCAAATTCACAGCACGGTAGAAGTTGTTGTCTATTTTATCAACCAGCTGCGAAATACTTCGCGCTTCTATTTTTAATACGTCTTTTGCCCGTTTGATTATGTTTTGTTTTTTTATCATTAGTCTTTGCCTTTATTTAACTATGAAGATTATTATTTTTTAACCGGATGTACTTTGTTAAAGCTAGCAAAAAAACACGGACAAAACAAGAATGAATTGAAACACTGTTTCAGTAAAATAGTTTCCCCTTTTATTTCAGGCTCATCAATACAAGGTTGTTTTTCTGACTTCAACCATGGGATTGACCTGGCGAAATGTATCTGCTACAACACTCTCGAATCAAATTTACGGAATTAAAGTATGAAAGCTATTTTCATTTCCGATGCTCATTTACGGAAGTTCAGCGATGAAAGATATAAAAAACTGCTGAATTTCCTTGATGATGTTAAAAAAGGAAATATTCCTGCCCAAGGCAATCATAATGTTAAGGGCACAAATCCGGGGAATATTGACGGTCTTTATATTGCCGGTGATTTATTTGATTTCTGGTTTTGCCGGAAGGAAAAAATCAATCCGGAATTTAAACCGATGATTGATAAATTAATAGAATTAAAAGAAAAGGGAATTCGTATTCACCTTTGCGAAGGTAATCATGATTTCTTTATGGGAGAATATTTCAGCGATGTTCTGGGAATGGAAGTGTTTGAAGAAATGACCAATGCTAAGCTTGACAAATTAAATGTTCTGATTGCTCATGGTGATACCGCGGACAGGGACAACAAACGATATCTTTTGTTTCGCAAGATTTTACGCAGCCGTACTTTTTACAACATTCAAAGCTTTATTCCTTCTTCCATCAGTTGGTCTCTGGCCGGACTTACTTCCTCTGCCAGCAAAGAACTGACTGTAGAAGACGGCGACGCGCTTGTAAAAAAAATGTCTTCCTTTGCGTTAGCCAGATTTCAGGAAAATTATGACGCGGTAATTCTGGGACACAGTCATGTTCCAAGTTTAAACAATTACACTATCGAGGGGAAGAAAAAAACTTTTGTAACGCTGGGCGACTGGATAAGCTACTATTCTTTTTTATATTATGAAGACGGTAATTTTTTTCTGAGGTATTATCAACCTTAGAGACATACTTTAACTTAACGATCATTGAGGATTGAACTTATGAACTTTGGAGGAATTTATCCTGCGTATTCACTGCGCGACGCTTTATTTGTGGTTGTCCCCGTGGGGTATGACCTGACTTCCACTTATCAGCCGGGAAGTCGCCGCGGACCGGCAACTATTATCGAAGCTTCAACCAATATGGAACTTTATGACGAAGAATTAAAAAAGGAAACATATCTGGCCGGAATTCATACTACCCTGCCGCTTAATATCGATTCGCGCGGACCAAAGAATATGATAAATATTGTGCGTAAAAAAATTGCTAAAATTGCGGCTCTCAATAAAATTCCGGTAATGCTGGGAGGAGAACACAGCATCAGCTTTGGAGCGGCACAGGCATTAAAAGAAAAATATCCTAAACTCAAAGTGTTGCAATTGGATGCTCATGCCGATTTGCGGGAAAGCTACCAGGGAAGCCCTTACAGTCACGCTGCTGTTGCCAGAAGAATTTCCGAAATTTGCCCGTTGATTCAAGTTGGTATCAGAAGCATGAGTAAAGAAGAAGCGGATTTTTTACCGCAAAGCAAAGTTAAGTCCTACAGTGCCGATTTCGCTTTAAAGAAGAATGACTGGTTCAAAACCATTTGCAAAGATCTGAGCGGTGATGTATTCGTAACTATCGATTTGGATGTATTTGATCCTTCCATAATGCCTGCAACGGGTACACCCGAACCGGGCGGTCTCTACTGGCAGGATGTTTTAAACTTGCTTAAGTTAGTTTCAAGTTCCTGCAAGATTCGTGGCTTTGATGTGGTAGAACTGGCACCGATTCCCGGCATTGTTGCGCCGGATTTCATGGCGGCTAAACTTATTTATCGCCTTATGGGTTACATAACCGAACAGAAAACTCATACAAAATCTATTTTAAGTCATCGCGGTTAAGCATAATATACGGGGACTTTATCAAAATAACTCCTTGACAAAAATAGGAGATAATGGTGTAAAGACCACGATTTTGAACATAGCCATATCGCGGGGTGGAGCAGTCCGGTAGCTCGTTGGGCTCATAACCCAAAGGTCAGAGGTTCGAATCCTCTCCCCGCTACCAAATAATTACAGGAATTAGCTTAACAAAGTTAATTCCTGTTTGTTTTTTGAAGAAATTTTTCATGGATAATTACTATTTATTCTATATATATTGAATAGAATTCTCTCTGATAACAAACACCCCTGCCACATCTTTAAAATTTTTTATCAAGCTTTTAGTGATATGCCTATTCGCATTGCTGATTTGGGTATAACAGCAGCAAGCTTATTCGGTTTAAAGCTGAAGAGTACGACTATCGGAAAAGATTTGAGCAGGACGCTTGGATAAATTTTAGCGTGACAATCTTATATAAAATATTTTTCTTCCCGGAACTTTATTTCTATAAATTAATTGATTGATCTGATATTGCAGCTAAAAATCAGTTGCTATATTTCTTCCAACACAATTTTCAAAGACTTTTCAATATAATTGATATGATCAATGGTCGCAATCCTGGCCAACTCAGACTTCTGTTTCTCTATGGCATCGCTAATCTTCCTTAATTGAGTTACAATATTCTTTGAAATTCCGGAAATAGTCGAAAGCCTCTCGCGGACGATTGGAAAGTATTCATGCAGAATGTCCGTCATAGTTTTACTCAGATGAACGAACACGGTATTACCGGTAGTATTGGCCAGCAGTTCAAAGAAATGAGTATAGATTATTATACCTTTGGGGGCAATTATGATTTTACTCAGGCCGATCTTCCGGGCTTCTTTGAATAGTTGCTTAATTTGTTTTACCTGTTCAAGAGTGGCGTTATTTGCCGCCAAAGCGGCAGCCTCGGCATCAAGAATTCGCCACACATATATTAATTCCCACATGCTCTCCTGGCTAACAGAGAGATGATCTATCATTGGGGTACGTAAATCATCGAACATAGATTTGACAAATTTGCCTCGTCGTTCATGAGATTCAATATAGCCGCGGGCTTCCAGCACTTTCAGTCCCTCACGCAGGGATATGCGGCTGATGCCGAATAGATTGGTCATTTCATGTTCGCTCGGCAGCTTATCGCCGGGTTTTAAAATACCCTTTGTGATAAGATCTATAATTTGATTGGTAACCCGACTGGGAATGCCCGGCGACTTCTCAAGTTTTGATATGCCGAATTTTTTACGCATGATACCTGCACATATTATTTAATATATGAAAATATATAGGAAATCACTTCTTTTTGTCAATGAAATATAAATAATTTATTTTATACAATTAATTTTTCTATAAATTTTTATTCTTCTATATAAAGAATAATCCATAATTAAAATATTATGAAGAGGACAGGAAGGGAGGAAAAGCTCTTCTGCCCTCTTCATACCTCGATGCTAACTTTTTCGGGAAGCCTGAATTTTTTGCCACTACTTTTAGTTTCCTTAATTTCCTCAGGAAAACTTATGGTCGGATGATTCCCGACCTACAGCTATCTTGCGCGTCGACATAATAAAGGTTTTACCGCAGCGAGTCTTCGGTAATTGTAACACTTAAACAGCATTATTACGGCACGCAAGAGTCCCCTATTAGTTACGCACCATGGACTACCGTTTTAAAAATGTTATTCAGAAATCTTTTTTTAACCGCAAAACTGTTCAGTATCCGGTCATTAGAGAGCGTCATTCAACGTTTTTCGATCACTTCTTCTCAAGCAAGTTCGTTATAGATTAGCAACAAAAAATAATTTTTAAATTCTTGAAAATTTATATTGACATATTGTATTACAATATGTCAATAACAGCCAGTCAACAATAAGTCAATTAAAATTTTCCATTAGTCTCGATACGGGATTGGAACCTGTTTGCAAGGGGATCAACCTGAAGTCAGCTGAATTTGTTTCGTCGATATTGGTATCATGGAGATATCGATAATGATCCGAAATTGTAGGTGATTAGCTATTCTTCGCGGAAGGAGATTTTTGTGAAACCTAAAAAATTCGTCTGGCTTATCTGTATAAGACTCGTAGCATTTCTTATTAATTCTGAATCTGCGCTTACACTTCAAGAAAAGACAAAATACACTAAATTTTTGATGGGATCTAAAATAAAACTTACACCGCAGGAAAGAGAAAAATATGCGGAGGCTTTTATAGAATCCGCTACTGGGCTTACATTAATAATCTCATTTTTAATTCAAAATGTTTTCAAAAGGAGGTTTTATGAAATGTAACAACCTGATCAAGCTTCTCTGTCTGTGTTTAGTTGTTTTTTTTATCGGATCAACTTCCACCTTTGCACTCACGCTCCAAGAAAGGGCAAAATACGCGAGGTTTTTAACAGGATACACTGGCGAACTCACGCCTCAAGAAAGAGAAAAAATTGCGAAGGCTCTCATAGAATCCGCGACAGGACTTACACCACAGGAAAAAACAAAATACGCGAAGTTTTTAACGGGATCCACAAGTAACTTTACCCCTCCGGAAAGAGAGAAATATTCTAATATTTTTATAGAAACCGCACTTATGATTCCACCACAAGAAAAGGCAAACTATGCAAATATACCCGGTGTACAGAACTTAAAAAAAGTTAAACCAAACGGTGATTTTCTGTATGTAGTCAAGTTAGGTACACTAGCTCCGGAAGGGGTCGGTTGGGCGGCTTTAATCAAAGAAATAGTTAATCCAGGAATATTAAAGGTGACAAGCGGACTGATATATTTGAACTGGTACTATGGCGGAACAATGGGTGATGATCAGGACATATTGGCCAAAATGCGTAACCAGCAGCTGCAAGGGGGTGGCTTTTCCGGACAGGGAATGTTAATGGCTTGCCCGGAAATGGCTTTGATGCAATTACCGTTTATGTTCGAAAATTATGATGAAGTGGAATACGTTTACTCGAAGTTAAGACCGCGCATTAGCCAGTGGTTTGAAAAGCATGGATATCATCTTGTTCTACTGGCGGAGCAGGATTTTGATCAAGTTTATTCCACGAAGTTTCCAATCAGGACGCCTGATGATTTCAAAAATAGCCGTTTTTTAACATGGTATGGATTGTTGGAAGAGAGGGTTTTGAAGTCTGTAGGCGCAAGTCCTTTGCCTATTCGCGTTCCCGAAGTGGCCGCGTCCATCCGCACAGGAGTATGTGATGCCTTCATCAGCCCAAGCATCTGGGCAGTCGGAACACAGATGTATACTGTTATGAAATATCTAAATCCCATGCATATACGTTATTCGCCGGCCGGCGGTGTGATAACGATGCAAACATGGAATCTGTTACCTGAGGAAGCGAAGGTTGCTATCGATTATTTTGTAACGTCAATAGAGAAAGACTTCCGGCGGCAAGTCCGTGAGAGCAATGAAAAATGTCTGAAAGCCATGTATAAATACGGAATGAAAGAAGTTAAGATGACTCCCGCGGAGATTGATCTTCTGAAGAAGAGACTCATGCCGGTTTGGGATGAATTTGCCGAAAAGGGTTATTATACCAAAGCGGATTTAGCCGAATTTAAAGCACTATTGGCAGAATATCGAGCTAAGAATAAAAAAAAATAACGGATAAAAGAAATAATTTTTAAACAAGAAGCAAAAATTAAACAATAAGAGGAGGTGATATTAATGCCGTTATGCAAGGAGTGTAAGAAGTTCTTCCCCGTAAAGGAAGATCCGAACAAAGGGGACTGCGTTCAAAGAGTGGTTGATCCGAGACAAGCCTACTACAAAGCAAAACCGGTAGGAGCAGCTATGGACGCAAGTTCGTGCTCTTCGTTTGAGAAGAAATAAAAACTGATCATTTACTTACCCGAAATAAAAAGGGAAGTACGCTGAAAAGCCAAAAGGTTAAGAAGGGAGGAACTTGTATGGCACAAGATGATAAATGGAAGCAGGCTTTATCCGTAGCAATGTCAGCAGGCCATCGGGCTTCGGGAGTGGAAGAACGGGAGAAGGTACCGGAAATCAGTTGCGGGTTATGCAAGAATTTTTCTGAGGTTGCCTTTTCATCTGATGGTCGGGGGACGTGCAGGATACTTAAAATAGGTTCTGATATTAGCATAGATAAACCTGTTTACGTTTTGGAGGGTGACGTATCATTTTTTATAAAATTTAATACGGACGCTGCTCGTTGTGAGCGGTTTGAAAGGAATGAGTTAATAGATACGGATGGTTCAGAGTGTGCGGACCCGGCTTATCGTCGATCACAACGTCAGATGGAAAAGATTGTGAAGTAAAAACAAAAAACTAAAAAACGAGGAGAATGTAAGAGTTCTTCCCGTTAAAGGATGATAATCTGAATCATGACACTGCGTACAAACGGGTAATGGATACAAAGCAGGCCTATTACAGAAAGATGAACACAGATGAGCTGTTGACCCAAAAAAATTAAAGTAACCTATAAGAAAGATAATAATGGAGGGTATATTATGGCAGAGGCAGCAGTAAACATTAAAGAACTGGAAAAAAATCAAGAATGGTGGCGCGTAGCAGAGCAAAAACGGTCTAAACGCTTGGACTACCTGCGAAAAGCTGTATGGAAAAAAGGAGCAGTCGGCGGATTATATGCTCCCGGTATAAAAGTGGACCTGGAAAGAGCAGGATATTTTACAGATGGCCATTTTAACAATCTTAATGATCCGCCGATGGTACGCCATGCTAAGGCGGTAGCCAATGTGCTGGATAACATCACTATTTTTATCACCGACCAGGCACAGCTGGTGGGTTATGTAGGAAGCGCCCCCCATACCATCAGTTGGCTGATCGAAGGCGGCGCCATATTGAACGAAGAAGTTTATAACGAACCGGGTATCGCGCCGGAACCCGAGGCAGAGTCGCTGAAAAAGATTGCAGGAATGATGGACAGATGGAACGGATATACTGTTCAGGACAAATTCATACCTTATGTTCTCTCATTTTCCGCGGAAGAGGGAGTCAAGCTTTTGAGCGGCGTTGTAGGTTGGGGACTTCCTTTATCCATTTCCGGTTACAACGGCAAGGATTACGAATACATCCTGAAAGGCAAACGGGGCTTTGAGGATATCATTGCGGATATTGAGCGTAGGCAAAACGATATTGCGGAGAAAGCAAGAGAAAAAGCCGGTCCGGAATATCTCCGTGTAGGTTCCCGGATGATGAATTGGGAAGGTATGAAGATTGTGTTGCAGGCTGTCATCCGTTACGCTAATCGGTATGCAAGACTGGCAAAGATTGTTGCAGAAAACTACGAAACCAATCCAAAACGCAGGGAAGAGCTTCTGCGCATCGCGGAAACTTGCGAACGGGTCCCCGCGAAGCCCCAGCGCAATTTACAGGAATCTCTCCAGTTTGACCATTTCCTGCAGGTTGTGGAGCGGTTTGAATCGGGCGGCGGCGCCTGGCCGTCCCGTCCGGACTATTATCATGGACCGTGGTATGACAAGGACGTCAACATTGACAAACGACTGACCAAGGAAGAAGCGCTGGATCTTGTGGGTGAGTTCATGATCCGGGCCAATGAAGTAGGAGGATTTTTCCCTCGCTGGACCCGTGAAGGTCTTCAGGGAATTACAGGAACCTGGGTCTGGACATTGGGCGGTGTAAAGCAGGACGGGAGCGACGCCTGTAATGACATGACCATTGCCATGCTTCAGGCTGCGCGTCTTATCCGTGTGTCCAACCCGACTTTTGCCTTCCGCTGGCATCCACAGGTAAAAGACGAGGTATTGCGGGAATGTTTTGAATGCATCCGTCAGGGTCTGGGATATCCCTCCATGCGGAATGATCCGCTCCTGATCACCAATGCCATGCACTGGCACGGCCATCCCATCGAGGAGGCAAGAACCTGGGTTCATCAGGCCTGCATGTCCCCCTGTCCCACAACGAAGAATGGTTTCCAGCCCATGCGTATGGCCTCGGCGACAGCCAATATGGCAAAGGTTGTTGAATATGCCTTATTTAACGGCTACGATCCAATTGTCAGTATGCAGATGGGGCCTCAAACGGGTGACGCGCGGAAATTCAAGAGCTTTGATGAGCTCTACAACGCCTGGACAGAGCAGCTCAAGTGGCTTATGAACCTGCTGACCATGTCCGTCAATTTCGGTCGTGCTATGTCTCCCGAGATGTGTCCGCGATCGTTTCTGTCTTCAATTTCCGAGCGCTCTGTTGAAAGCGGTCTGGACGCAGTTTCCCCGGAAGGTGATCGCGGCAATTCCTGGATTACAGCGTTCACCTGGGTGGAAAATATCGACAGTCTGGCCGCGGTGAAAAAACTGGTCTTCGACGACAAAAAATACACAATGGATCAGTTAATGACCGCTCTGGAGGCCAATTGGGAAGGCTTTGAGCAAATGCGTCTGGATTTCGTGAAGAACGCGCCCAAATGGGGCAACGATGATGATTATGTTGATGATATTATGTTGAAGTGCTTAAGAGAGGCCGCTGATTTTTCCAAAGTAATCAAAGACCCCTCCGGAAACAACTGGCCGATATTGCCGGAAAACGTCAGTGGCAACATTCACTATGCCAACATCGTGCGTGCGTTACCCAACGGCAGAAGACTTGGCGATGCCCTGTATGACGGCGGCATTTCTCCCGGACCGGGCTTGGACAAGAAGGGACCGACAGCGGTGTTGAAATCCTGCGGGAAGATCAATCACATAACCGACGGACGCGCGTTCTTGCTGAATCAGCGGTTATCGCCAACGCAGTTATCCGGAGAGAAGGGCTATCAATTATGGAGGTCCTACATGCGGACATGGGCAGATCTTGGATTGGACCACATTCAATTCAACGTGATCGACGATACAACACTGCGATCAGCCCAGAGGGAGCCTGAAAAATATCAGGAAGTTATTGTTCGTGTTGCCGGATACAGTGCGCATTTTGTGGACATCAGCCGCAAGACGCAGGATAACATCATCCAGCGTACAGTTCAGGGTATTGGGTAGAGCTTTAAAAAGAGTGTGGGGGAATGTCAATGATGGACAAATCCCCCACACTCTTACTGAAATAACAATAAATAAAGAGATACAATCCACGGTCACAAAGGAGATAGAAAATATGAAATGTGTAGAATGTAACTTCGATGGTTCTGTTGATAAATTTCGTTACCTGTATAATGCGCGGATCGATTCTTCGCTCACATTGAGACAGTGTCCCAACTGTCAGGCCTGGTTGGCCGTGGATGAGCTGAACAGCGCCGTTAAACAGAAGGTCGGGTTGGGTGAAGCGCCCTGGGGCAAGTCTGCTGGTATCGAAGGTTTGGCGACAGATTAACTAATAATAAACGTGGCAAGAGTAACGTTAATCTTGATACTTTTCTTGTTTTTTCTTTCATATCACAATGAATATTTAATTCACCTACGATTGTAGGTGAATTAAATATTTCCTTTTTTAAAAAATTCATATTTTACTTATTTCTTCATATTGGTAATCCTTGCCAACATACATGTATATTTTATTGTAATCCAACGCCATCATCATTCATAAGTCATTTTCTTATGTCCAAGATTGCCTTGACATACAAGAGAGCATTTTTTATATTTTCATCAAAATTGAATCTCTTATCAATTCAATTGATATAGAAACGATAATAAAATTCATTAATTTATACTTGAAATTAATTATAAAAGACGGTTTATGCAACATATGTCGAACCTGTTGGAATCACAAACTGAAGTTAATAAATTTGATAAAATAATAAGTCTTGGCTGTAACTGCGAATTAACCTGGAACATTCGCGCTCACTTCGGCATCGAATGCGCTTATCCTTTTGATTGGTGGATAACACCCTTTCAGGCTTTATGGAAGTTACTGGAGAGCAGGTTCCATGATCTCTTTAACATAAACCATTTGGAAGTATCTCCCGATTTGCTTACGGTCAGAGATACTTACTATAATTTATTATATCATCATGATTTTAAGAAAACAGCAGATGATAAAATTATCAACGACAATTTAGAGCAGCAAATACCTTTGCTGAAGCAGAAATACGATATGCTTATTGAAAGATTCTTTAACGACCCCAAGAACAAGAGAGTTTTATTCATAAGAAATCGTGATGGAAACATTCCACACCTGGAAAGAGATACAACCCCGATGGACAAAAACACCTTTGTTCGATTATACGACCTACTGGAGACACTGTTTCCTGATTCTGAAATAAGTTTGCTGGTTACAAACTGTCCCGTATTCCCCGGCATGCAGCGTAAAAACGGCTGCATAGTCTGGGATATCGTTGCCGAGCATTATGATGATTATAAATTCTTCGGTGGCTCACCCCGGGGATGGCAGGAGATGTTCTCCAGAAATAATATCTCCTACAAACGCGACCGTACACATAATTCAGTGACGTAACATTGTGTAATTATGTTTATATAAGAGTTGATTCTTTTTCTTTTCCACTAGTAATTTTTGCTGAGCAAACAAACCGGCCTTTTTATATTCGTAAAGGCTGAAAGCCAGGGATCGTAAAATTTCTTACGACTAATATTGAAATTCAAAATCATGTTCTCTATATACAATTGACATTATGAAATATATTTCATATAATTCAAAAACTCGCAAAAATATCTCATCAAAATCAGGGAAAAGGGGGTTGTTTCATGCAACATGTTTCCTTTCGCAGGTGTGGAAGTAGTCTACGCTTTTTCTTTTTACTAATTTTAATCAGTATTTGTATTTCTCAAAATATTTATGCGGAAGATGAGTGGAAAATGGTAAAAAATGCCGACGATGTAGAGGTGTATGTCCGGCCATATAAAAATTCGAACATTAATGAATGCAAAGGGATTGTCACAATTCCCGCTTCCATTGATATTATCTACGCCATTATATCTTATGCACCATTCCACAAAAAGTTAATGCACACATGTTATGACAGCTTTCTCGTCAGACCGTGGGTAAAAGGCTGTCAGGTACATTATTTCGCCTTTACAGCGCCTTGGCCTATTTGGAACAGAGACCTAATCTATGAAACATGTGCCAAGCTCGAGCGTGAAACAGGGAATATTGTGGTCACGAGCAGAATAGTTGAGGACGCATCCGTTTCAGTTAAGGATAAAATTATTCGCGTTGTGGATTCCAACAATACGTGGACTCTTGAAAAACTCGGCCCTGAAAAGACCAGGGTAACTTATCGTAATTATTTTAATCCAGGAATAGCAAAAATTATTCCTCAAACGTTTGTGAACATTATCTGCAAGGATGTACCGTTTTATACATTAATTAACATGCGTAATTTGGCAAAGGAACCCATATACAAAGAGCTCGCCCCAAAATACCGTCTTGAATGAAGTTATTTAAGAATTTCTGAATAGAAATATACTGTCAGCCTATAAAATAGCCGGCAGATCATGAAGCGACAACCTTATTTTTCCCCTGGTATTTACCCTTGTAAAGAGCCTGATCCGCGCGCTTGATGCAGGCTTCAATATCATCAGAAGCTCCCTTATACACACTAAGGCCGAAGGTCATGGTAATTGGAATGGTTACATCCTTATATTCGAATTTTGTACCTTCAATTTTTCTTCTAATACGCTCGGCAACGTTTTGTCCGTCATCAAGATCGGTTTCAACAAGCATAATGAGAAATTCTTCTCCACCCCATCGTGCAGTAAAGTCAATTCCTCGAACCATATCTTTCATCAGTTTGGCAAGTGTTACCAAGACATAATCACCACTGTCATGTCCATATTTATCGTTTACATCCTTGAAATTGTCGATATCACTGATAACAACCGTAAACGGTTTGCTCATTCTTAACTGACGTTCCCTTTCAACTTCCATCCTTGCCCACATTTCCCTTCGATTATAAAGCCCTGTCAATGGATCCTGCTTGGAAGCCTTGGCAAATTCCTCTTTTTCATACTGTATATAATTGATTAGCATTTGTTGCGCAGACTCGTAATAGTAAATAATAAAGGTAAGAATAATATAAACAATGCTAAAGCGTATAACGATAAAAGAGGTGTACGGTTTGGAAAGCATAATTTGTTCCGGCGCTGTCATCAATAATAAGTTTAGAAAAAAATAAATTATTGTAACTGCCATTCCTTTCTTTCTTCCCATAACGGAAAAGCATGCAATAGGCAGCATAAATGCCCATAAAAATATGGATAATTCTGTTCTGCCGAGAAAGGTAGTCACGGAGCAGAAAGTGACAAGGCCCATCCCTAACATCCAATCAACAATTTCAGATGTTTCTTTCTTACGGAGATAGAGCAGGATGAATAGAGAAGTAAAAAATCCTAAACAGTCCCATAAAAAAATAATGAAATGCCCGTTAAGGAAATGGTAGATGGAAAAAAGAAATGTGGCGCTCATAATTGTCAGCAGGATAAATACTGCCGATATCCGTTTGCGTCTCTCATAAGGTTCAAGCGGTGATGAGCTGCCAATCTTAATCAAAATACGGGAAAAGCGTGAACCGTTTGTAAATTGGGAAGAAGTGTCGTGCATAGTATTTTTTCCCGATGTACAGTTTACTTATGGATGCTTACATCGCAAACAATGCTGCTGAGACAGTAAAAATGACTTTAAAACAAAACTTACTTTGCTTTGTTAAAATATAAAACAGTTGTTCCTGTATGTCAATGAAAAGCTGTCTGTCTCAAATTGCCAACGGAATATATACTCTTCTTGAATTTCTCAATAAAATGCTTATAACTCATTAACTTTTATTTCAAACGACTGCAATCTTTACAGGATGGATTTTTCTTTACAAGTTGAACGTTCATTTCTCCTGACAAACCATCCCAGAGCAACAATTTGTTTGTCAATAATTCTCCTTTACCCGTAATGTACTTGATTACCTCCGTAGCCTGAATGGAACCGATTACGCCGGGAGTAACCCCTATTATCGGGAAGATTTCAGCCGGAGGACTCTGGGGGAAAACGCATCTAAGACAGGCAGTTTGGTTTGGTATAATTGTCATGACGTGACCATGGAATCCACGGACAGCACCATGGAAAAATGGAATATTACGTAGAACAGCAACACTGTTTAAAAGATATCTGGTGGCGAAATTGTCCAGTGCATCAATGATTAAATCGGCATCTGCCACAACATCGTTTACATTTGTTTCCCCAATTGTGCAGGAGATTGTTTCTACCTCAACGTAAGGATTTATAGTCCGTAGTTTTTCTTTTGCCGAAACCGTTTTTTTTCTGCCTACATCGGCACTCCAGTGCAAGGTTTGCCTGTTGAGATTGCTTACTTCAACATTATCACTATCAACGATTACGATACAACCGACACCTGCCAAAGCAAGGTATGTGGCTATCGGCGAACCCAAACCTCCTGCTCCGGCAATCAGGATTTTAGTCTTTTTGAGTTTTTCCTGTCCCTCCTCGCCGATAAGAGGAAGCTGACGGCTGTATCGACTTAGTTCTTCTTCAGTAATCACTTTTTTAGACATGTTTTTTAAGTCTCAAATTTTCCATTTGGGCCTCTCCAACAGCCCGGATCAGCGGCCATGATATCCCCCGTATAAGCATAGGCTCTTCTCCTGCATCCACCGCAGATATACCTGTATTGACATTTACCGCATTTGCCCTTTAAATTTTCCCTGTTTCTTATAGCTTTAAATATCTCTGAATTTTTCCAGATATCTTTTAATCTTTCCTTCTTCAAGTCACCCACTTCCAGGGTCATTACATCCCCTGCCGCCACCTTCCCCGAAGAGGTTATAGAGTAACTATATATGCTGGTGATGCACCCCACACAGAAATCGTAAAAACCACATGGCTCATTTGGATCACTACAAATTTTCTTACAGTATTCATCTTCGGCAACTATATAACGGTTTTCAAATGCCACTCTCTGCCAGCCGTAACGTTTCTGTGCTTCCATCAAATACCTTTGAGCTTTTTCCACCTGCTCTTTTGATAATGCCCATTCCTTTCCCTCTGATGCCCTTCCCAGCGGCAGAAACTCTACCATAGTAAAATCTACTCCCGTTTCCATGGAAAGATCCACCATCTTTTCCAGCTCATCATAGTTTAGACTGGTAAGTGTCATGATCAACATTACCGTGGGAATTCCGGTTTTCACCAGGTTCCGAAGCGCATCCATTGCCTTTTGGAAAGACCCTTCTCCCCTGTTCCAATCATGACTCTTCTCCATGCCATCCACGCTGATCTTTACCTGCGAAAGTCCAGCGCCCGCCAAATCCCAGCAGAGACGCTTATCTAAAAGATAACCGTTACTGTTCATTGCCACAGTCATCCGGCTGGAAGCATAGTTCACGATAGAAACCAGATCTTTTCTTAAGGTTGGTTCACCTCCGGCAAACATTACTATTTCCGTACCCGCTTCGGCAATATTATCAATGATAGAAAATACATCTTCAGTACGTAGTTCATGATGAGGAAGTTCCGGGGAATCGGGTGGATAGTATTTCGCGTTGATAAAACACTGCTTGCAGTCCAGGTTACATGCATCCGTGAGACTAAACCAGGCAAAAAGCGGCTTGCACTCCGCTACTGCCCGGTAAAATTTCTCCCGCGTAATTTCTACAAAATTGTCTCTTTTGTCTTCCATGTCTGCCCATTCAGGAAAAGTTAAAACAAGAGGCTGTCGCGTGTTGTTTTTGGGCACCAATAATTCTTAAAGCTACATTTTAAAAAGCTTGTCCCGAAAAAGAATTTCCAGACCTTCCGCCAGATGGCGAATGTCATCCATCAGATAAACTGTTCCACGGGGATATCGTTCCAGCAAAAACTGTTGTGTCTGGACATTACACCCGCACCCGATGGTTATAAGATCGATCCCGTTTCTCTGGCAATACTCCAGAGAATCAACCACATTCACCCCGCAATTTGCAGCTCCATCGGTAATATGGATGATCAGTTTTTTCTTATCGTTCTTTTTCATGAGCATGGCCGCGGCTATGATTGCCTGACCCGTCGGGGTCTTGCCTGCAGGCGTTATGGTGTATAGTTCACCGCTCCGGTACAGCTGTATCAGATTGCACTGGTTGGATTGTTCCTGATAACCGAAAACCTCCAGATGATTGGAAAAACCCTTTGCCGCTTCCGCAAGCGAAACAAAGGTCTGTTCCGCCACTGCCCAAGGTCGATGAGATGTTCCCTTTCCCGCCATGGAGGCTGAAGCGTCAGCTACAATGCTGATGTTCCATGAGAAGTCAGAACCCTGTATGTCTCGCCTTTTAAATATCTTACCATCCAGAGGAACTCGATACAGCCTTTGGGCATCTATCTTTCCCATATCCACACCCCTGATGACAGCTTTTTTTCTCGCTCTTCTGACCATAGTTTTCTGGGTCTGGAATATTCTTTTTAAACGCTCCATCTGTAATTGATCCGCACTTAAATTGCATTTTGCAACTGCCCGGGAAAAGATCGTATTCATTGCTTTCACCCGTGGATCCTCAATAGCCACTGACATATGCTGTGTTAAATCGGACTCTCCTTCCTCCAATTTGAAACTGACCTGAGCAGCCAAATCCTCATCAAGTCCCGCCGGTTTTTCTTTTACATTGTCATCCTGAGCAGGATTTTCTTCCTTCGTTTCTCTCTCCTCGGAAATTTCGTCCTTCGCTTCAGTTTTCTCAGGCTTTCCTTTCTTTTCTTCACTCTCTTCAGGCTTCTCGCTCTTCGGTCCGGCCTCATCACGAATTTTCACAGCATCGGGGGGAGGAGGTGCAAATTTCTCCCATTCTCCAATGATCGTGCAAATGCGGTTCCATATTTCCAGATATACCTCAACTCTTCTTTCTCTTCGCTCAGCCGGTGTGGAAAGATTTTTCAGTTCTATGATTTTCTCAAAATTTCCCAGCAAAACTTTAATCAGATCATCATAATAATAGTGAAGATTATCGGGCGCGGTCTGAAAGAACATTATTTCCCGCCAGACACCGGCTAAACTTGCTGCGGTTGGCGGGAGAGAAGGATCTCTTTCCATGTTAATAAGAGATCTCCAATATTTTGAGAGGTAAAGGTTCCAGACGGTGGGGCGGACCAATTCAGCTATGTACAGATCTTCCACGGTGGAAATAAAACTGTTCAGGTAATCTTTCATTTCTTCAGCCGGCAGAGAAGCATGTCGTTTGACCTGGTTTTCCACCCACTCACTCCATTCAATACATCCGAAAGCCTCACGGACAACCTTTCCCACCATGAGGTCAATCTTTTGGAAAGGGATAGGATAAATTCCCTTGACGTCAGCCGGATTCAGGACAATAGAGTTACCCGGAGACGCGGACATACCCTGCCAGTAAATAGGCTTGACATTAATGCCGATGTGACCGGCAACCTTGCGCATGGCAGCCAGAGCTGAAGCCAGTTCAGTAGCTTCATGACGGGAGTAATTCTTTCTCCAGTATCTGGAGTATTCATTTTGAGAGCTTTTGGAAGCTATATTTTTTTTATCCGGCGAATTACTATTGCCAGACCGAATTTTCGCGCTCACCAGCATCAACCTCCCTGCGGTGGAACATAACCTGGCGGAATATATCGTTCATAGTGACTGAGTTCTTCCTTCATATCACCTGTCTCCACATGGATGGAAAGAAGCAACGATTCCAGTATATTCATTGATATCTGAAGGCTATAGATAATGGCCTCTCGTAAGGGGGCCCCCATGGCGGAAAGCTCCGCAATCATCAGACTGTGTCTTATAGAAACATCAACAGGCGCCTGCTTGTTATGTCTCAATTTATTCACAATGTTGAGAATTTCATCTGCCACAGATGAAGAAATACCGGTTTTAAGGACAAGTATCTCCTTTTCTACACTCAAAGGAGGGTATTCAAGACGAACGCGGTAAAATCTATCCTTCAGGGCGGCATCCAGTTCATCCGTCCCTGAAAATTCCGCACCTTCATTCATTGTGGCAAAAAAGATTACCCGGGGAGCTACCTCAATAAGACCAAATTCGTCAATCCAAATGCTTCTATCCTCCGATAGTACAGAAAACAGCTCGTTCAAGGCATGGGGATTTTCCGATCTGTTGATTTCTTCCAGGTGAATAACACATCCCGGAACACGAATAACGTTGGAAAACAAGAAACTTTGATAAAATGTTTCACCTTCCTTCAACCTCTGCTGACCAAATAACTGCCCGGCCTCTAAAAGAAGCCCCACCTGAAATGTGACCATAGGTCTTTTATAGTAACTGGCAAATTGCCTGACCAGAGATGATTTACCACACCCCTGATTACCTGTTACCAGAACGTTAATCGGGTGCTTTTCGGAAAGCTTTTCCAGTCTGTCCATGTTAATCTTGTCTTCCTCTTGGATAAAAAAGTACGGATCCAGTGGTGGAACCTTCAACTGTTTAGAAATGTCAACCATGTTTTCTCCCTTCAGCTTTCAAGTGCTACACTGTTTGAATTCATTGTTCCCATGCGGTAAATATCTCATCCGGATGATTAAAAATATATCCGAGGCGCGCCGCTGCATCTTCCCGGTTAAACCGCGCCTCCTCTTCACTGAGATTCATTGATGTAATCCACTGCTCCAGAAGCGGACCGCCAGGTAGCCACATCTCCATCGTCTCCCGCTCTGTAACCCAGGCTTTAATCTTTACCCCATGCTGCTGCAGTATCTGCCAGATATCATCACTTTTACGTTTGTCGCAATATACCATCATGACGGCCTCCGTCAAACCAAGGTTTTCCGGAGGTTTACGATCATACTTGATACAAGGTATCACTTTGTCCTCTACATACTGGTCAAGTTTCTGGGCTAATTCATCAAGCCACGACTTTTCTCCAAGAACTATCCACTTCCCCCAATATTGAAGAACTTCTCCATTGGTAAGCTCTTTGCCTTCATATAAAGTGTACTTTTTACCCATCAATACTGAAGGATGCATAACAAAAATAAAATGGGAATCAGGTCTGTCTATAATCATTGTTCTTATCACCCTCCCGCCGCAAAAGGAATAATGTTTACCTCATCGCCATCCTTTACAGAGGTGGCCAGTCCGTCCAGAATTCGCAGATTCTGCCCGTCAAGAAAAATCATGAAAGACTTGTTAATTTCCCCTTTTTCATCGAGGACTTTGTTTTTAAAACCGGGGATTTTACTGTCAAGAGCGTCAATGCACTCCCTTATAGTTTTTCCTTCACAAGTGGCCTGATTACTGCCATTAAGTAAACCTTTCAACGAACCAGGAACAGCTATCGTGATACTCACTTTTTCACCTCAATTTCATTGTACTTTTAAAACTATTATCTGTTTTAATCTAGCATAAAATTAAATTTTGGGAAAATATAGAATAAAAGAAATTAACTACTATTTTGACACTCATTATATAGTCAATTTCTGTTCATTGTACTTAAAGCCTGCCTATAAACGGATATACGCGCGATTATCTGGTTGAACGGCTCTGCTGTGATAACCGGAGCTTGTCCATCGGCGGCGGGACGTCTGAGATTATGAAGGAAATCATAGCGAATTTTATTTTGCATTCACGATATAATTAATTATTTTTTTATCCTATAGCCCGGCTTTGGCGGCTCCTCGGGCGGCCCGGCAAAGATTTGTGCAATTGACACCCATTTGCCCGCAACATCTCCTTTATATACTATACCGGTATCGATAACATTACGCCGCTGTGATACCAATAGACAAAAATCCTCTGCGGTGCCACGGATAATGTTTTCAGCGCCCTCTGGTCCCCATGTCCAAATATCTCCGGACGGGCCGGTCAGCTCAACTCTTACTGGTTCATTCGGAACTTCCAGTTGACGAACAGAAAAACTCCATTTGAAAGTGGCTACTCCGAGATGGGATATATGCTTGAGGCGATTGGTTGCCGGACGCGATATAGAAAACGCATCAACTATATCCTGACCGTGCGCCCATGTTTCCATCATTCGCGCGACCGCTGAAGACCGGGCGCTCATCGTGGGGCCGTACCATGGCAATCTGGTCTTTGGATCTAAAGATTCATAAGCTAAAATAAGGCTTTTACGCTCCTTACGCCACCATGAAAGCAAATCCGCAATGGATAATTTGCCTCCAACTGAATTTACTCTCTTATGTAGTTCGTCATAGTTTGTAATGCCGGAGAGCATATTTGCTGTATGTTTTTCGAACGCTTCAGCATTAGTTGCCGAAAGCATGGCAGCATTATCATAATATGCCAAGTGACTGATTGTATCTTTTGCGGTCCAATTAAAAAACGGCGTTTCAATATACCAGTCCTTCTCATCGAGACCTGAAACGATCGCATCAAGGGCATCATATTCTTCTTTAAGATCGCGGACTATTTCTTTCATTAACAAATTCCTTATATATTTATTTTCACGTTAAAGACAAAAAACATTTAACTGTTTACCAGCTATATCAGTAAAAATTTAAGTATCCCTAATAAAAATTCCTGCCAAAGAGCTGCTTGCTCAGGCCAATGAGGTCCGACCATTTCAAAAGACCACCCTTATCGGGAGGAAATCCGGTGCCCCAGATCATTCCTACATCAATCATCCGCGGATCTTCTACGATCTTTCTATTGAGCAAGTCATTAGCCATTATTACCATGCCGGTGACCAAACCCATTTCAATTTCTTTTTCTGTTAATTCCGCGGGTTCTCTTTTCGATATGAGCGGCAGCACTTCCGGATCCGCGCTGCCGTCTTTCAGGAACATTCCCTTACCGGATTTTTTCAGGCCGAGACGCCCCGACTCTACTATATTTTTAAGGGTTTCCTGCGTAATCCCCATCGAGGCAAATGCCTTGTAGAGAACATCGATGCCAACTTCATCGATAAGCCTGAGCGGTCCTACAGGCATTCCGAATTGCACAATAGCTTTATCGATTTTCTCGATGGAATTTCCTTTTTCGAGATATTCAATGGAATTGTAAAGATAAGGAAAGAGCAAGGCATTCACGACAAAACCGGGATTATCCCTGCAGACAATCGGACGTTTGCGAATGGAGGCGGCAAAGTTCAGAAGATTATCAATCGTATCCTGGCTGGTCCTTTTACCTCTGATTATTTCCACGAGTTCCATAATCCAGACAGGCGAAAAGAAGTGAGTGCCGCCGAAACGTTCAGGAAGAGTTACAAACTTGGCCATAGCACCAATAGGAATAGAAGATGTATTGCTGGCAATGATGCAATCATCCCGCACGACTTTACAGAGTGATTCATAGGCCTCTTTCTTCACATTAATACTTTCGAAGACCGCTTCGATAACAATATCCACTTCATTGAATTCTGCGATGTAGTCTGAGGTTGTGGTGATGCGTTTCATAAGATCATCCACCGTAGATTTCAATCGCTTCTTTTCTGCCATTCCCTCCAGAATCTTCCGCACGAAAGCCAGTCCCCGCTCATGAGCATCAGGGAAGTCTTTGACCAGTACGGGCATTTGCGTGTTGCGCAGAATATCGATGATAATGCCCCGGCCCATAGTTCCGAATCCAAGGATGGCTGCCTTTTTCAAAGGTTTTGGTGTGAAACCTTCAGTCATCATATTCCTGGGCTTGTCCGTCATTGTCTTGATGAAGAAGGTATTAATGCTGCCTTTGGCCTCATTGGAAAGGGCAGCTTGAGCAAAATATTTCTTTTCCAATTCCAGTGCTTTGCTGAGTGGGAGGTTGAGACCCTCTTCCATTGCCCGGATACAAAACATAGGCCCGGGGATTTCTCTCCCCTTTGTGACTTTTAAAACGTTTTGGCGGGCCATTTCAGCCACCGCTTTGACCTGGGAGAAATCATGTGCCGGTCTCTCCAGTTTGGCTTTTCCGGCGGCGATCTCCCGGAGAAAAGACTTTGCTTCTGTAAGCAAGTCTTTATCTTGCGGTACTATCCGGTCAATGATGCCCGTTTCAAGTGCTTTGGGAGCCGGGAGGAGTGTGCCCTTTAATATCAACTCTATGGCGTTGTACCCAATAAGCCGGGGCAGACGCTGGCTTCCTCCAGCACCGGGGAAAATACCGACCTTACATTCCGGCAGGCCGATAACAGTATTTTTGGCATCCGTGGCGATCCTGGCGGTGCAGACGAGGGCGAACTCCAGTCCGCCTCCCGCACAGACACCGTTTATAGCCGCGACTGTCGGAACTTTAAAGTCACTGAGTCTGTTGAAGGCATCATGGAAATAATCCAATCCCTTTTTAACAGAAGCTGGATCGTTCATTTGTTCAATCATCTTCAGATTGGCGCCGGCAAAGAAATTATCAGGTTTCCCGGAAATAAATATGTATCCGATGACATCTTTTTCTTTTTCCAGGACATTGAGGAACTCGCTAAAACGCATGATGGCCTCTTCTGTCCAGGTATTCATCGCTTCATCGGGCACATTAAAGGTGACTATTCCTATGTTATCTGCTTTCTCTAAATTAAATATATTAGCCATTTTGATTCCTCCATGTATTCAGCAATTTTATGGGACATTAAAAAAATCAGGCGTGAATCGCAGCCGTTTTTGATATATTTATAGTTTAATGGCTCCTCTCGTTTATTTCACCTTGAGAATAACTGCTTCCCATCTAACCGGACCGCGCTTGACTCGTTACATGGAGTCTTTCGAAGGGTCGCAGCCGCCATAAGGCTACCGGGAAAATTATTGCAGCAACGTCAGCTAATGAAAGCATTGGTATAATTATTTTCTGATCCCCCTGATTATAAGCTTCATAGCACTATTGATCGTGGATCTACGATAATCGACTTTCCCTTTTTCCAGCCTGTTTTCCTGGAATTGGATGATACCCATGAAGGTATTCCAGAATACAATTGCCGTCATTTTGGGATTGAGTTTTTGAAAAAGGCCCATCTTGATCCCTTCGGAAACAATGATTTCTAATTGGTAAAGATTAGAACTCATCAGGTGTTTGAGATGATCAAGCTTTTTTGGGGAAAGGAGATTAGAGAAAACGGAGGCTTCGTAACGCGATATGAGATGATAAGCATCAGGGTCTTTAACATAAAACTCATAAGTTGCATCGGTTACTTTTTTTATTTTGAACTCTGGAGAAATTTTTTTCATGCCGGCTATTTTGCTCAGCTTTTTAGAAAGCACATCCAGGGATGGTTCGACCAGACTATAATAAAGATCAATTTTACTTTTAAAATAGAGATAGATAGTTCCCTTGGATATTTCGGCCAGTTTCGCTATGTCTTCAATTGTTGTGGCTTCGTAACCTTTCTTATAGAAAAGAGCGGCGGCACTATCCCGGATTTGCTTAATGCGTAATTCTTTTTCCTTTAGTTTTCTTTCGTTGATGCCCATTATCCTATAAAATATCCTCTATAAAGATATGGAAACATAGAGAGAAAAACGCGTTCATTAAATGAACGTGTTCATTTCTAAACCCAAAAAGTGAGATTGTCAATTGGTTTTTTAGTAAGATTTCATAGATTATTTTTCAAGTTTAGATACGAGAAGCAAAGTATTTGTGTACATATAATTAACGGTCTGCTGACATTTTTTTATGAATTTATTTTAATAAGTGATTTAAAAAAAACGGCCCTTATGCTATATGATGGCGTGTAAAATCTATACAACAAATCGTTTTTCAAAAACTTGTCAGAGATGGAAAACAAAACAAGTGATAAAGATCACAAATGAATTTCCTATCATAGAGAGCACTTTGAAAATTGTGCTGAAATATAGTTAGTTACAAAGCGGCCGGGAAGATATGGCTTTTTATCTTTTTTAGTAAATAAAGTCCGGTTTCAGGATATTAAAGATTAATGGTCATTTCTGATAACATATTAAATAATAGATAAAGACCAATAGACCACTTATCGATAGAAAGGGGGCTGTATGAAAAATGTAAGGGAATGCGTTCTAATTGACGGAGTGAGATCGGCAAATTGCCGCGCGCACGCGGAAAAGGGTTGGTTCAGAAACGTAATGCCGGATGTAATTCTTACAACAGTTTATTCTGCTTTATTTGAAAGGGTTAATAAGATCAAGCCGGAAGAAGTCGAAGCTGTTTATGTAGGGACCTCAAATCAATCAGGCTGCCAGAATGAGCTCGCACGCTTTTCGTGGCTGGCCGGTGGCTTTCCGGATAGTGTTCCGCAGAATCACGTTAATATGCAGTGCCCCTCAGGGATGGCAGCAACAGAGCATGCCGCAAGGGCTATTTTAGCCGATGAGGGAGACATCTACATTGCCGCAGGTGTTGAAGACATGCAGCACGTTCCAATGGGTCATTCTATGGAATGGCCTAAAAGGTTGTTTGAAAAGTATAATATGAACGATCTTATGATGGGTGTAACAGCGGAAAAAGTAGCAGAAGTTTATAATATCAGCAGAAAAGACATGGAAAACATGGCATACTGGAGCAATATGAAAGCCGCTCAGGCTACGAAGGAAGGAAATTTCAAAAGAGAGATAGTTCCGATAGAAGGCGAAAAAGAAGATGGGACCAGATTCATGGTCGATACGGATCAATGGATAAGAGCAGATATAACCATGGAAAAAATGGCGACGATGCAGTCCCCATTTAAACCCGGTGGTCTGGTAACGGCGGCAACATCTTCACCGTTGACAACCGGTGCCGCAGCTATGTTACTGATGGAGAGGAATCTTGCGGATAAACTCGGGCTAAACTATCATTTAAAATATGTGGCCGGGGCTATGGCAGGATGTGACCCGCATGTCATGGGTATGGGTCCGGTACCGGCGGTAAAAAAAGCCCTGACCAGAGCTGGTCTCAAAATTAAAGACATCGACATATGGGAACTCAATGAAGCATTCTGCAGTCAGGCATTGGCCGTTGTGAGGGAGCTTGGAATTGAAGAAAATGCGCCGTTTAAGAACGTAAACATCTGGGGCGGAGCCACCGCTCTCGGGCACCCGCTGGGCGAATCAGGTGCAAGGCTTTCGATTACACTTAATAATATTATGAAGACAGATAGAAAAGACGCAAAATACGGATGTGCTACTTTATGCGGTGGGTGGGGTGTCGGGAATGCCATAATATGGGAGAATGTCCATAAATAGAGTCTGAATAAACTTGAATTCTTCAGCGCGGATTTCAATGTAATCTTGAAGAAAGATTACGTTTGAGTCCGCGCTTTTTAGTTTTTATCTGTAGTGTTTCAAAGGGAAATGAACAGATAATGGATTTAAATAAGAGACGATTTTCGGTTATAATAAACCTTTTAGAAACGTCGTAACACTCAGTTTTGAAAAACCTTGATATCACTGGTGCCTGGGGCGGGAATTGAACCCGCACAGCCTCAAGGACCGAGGGATTTTAAGTCCCTTGCGTCTACCAGTTCCGCCACCCAGGCATGAGAATGTACAAACACGAAAAGCGTTATGGCTTATATTATTTTTGTATAGTACTGTCAAGAGCTTCCTGAATAACTTTATCTCTGTATTTTTGTTTCTTGAAGATTTGGTAAGTTATATGCTAAACAAACACATAAAATTTTTTTCATAAAAAGAGGAGAAACCTTGCAGGAAATTGATCTCATCATCACGGGAGCAAAAGTACTTCTGCTCGATTCCAAAAACACATGTCTTGAAAATACAGCTGTTGCTGTAAATGCGGACAAGATAGTCGCCGTTGACCATGCCGAAAAGATAATAAAGCAATACAAAGCAAAAAAAACCATCACGGCCAATGATTCACTGATTATGCCCGGCTTTGTCAACTGCCATACGCATGCGGCTATGACCTGTTTCCGCGGCATTGCCGATGATCTTGAACTTATGGATTGGCTCAATAATTACATCTTTCCTGCTGAAGCCAAAAACGTGAATAAAGAGCTTGCCTACTGGGGATCGCTTCTTGGTGCCGCCGAAATGATCAAATCCGGTACTACTACTTTTTGCGATATGTATATATTTGAAGATGAAACCGCCCGTGCGGCTAAAGCCGCAGGCATACGCTGTCTTGTAGGAGAAGTGCTTTTTGATTTCCCCTCGCCCAACTTTAAAACTACCGCAGAAGGTGTCGCTTACACAAAAATGCTAATCGAGAAATGGAAAAATGATCCTCTGGTCAACATAATTATCGAACCGCACGCGCTCTATACCTGCTCTAAATCTCTGCTTATTGAGGTAAAAGAACTCGCCGAAGCGAAAAGACTTGCCGGAGATTATCACCTGCCGATAGGACTGCATTTGCTGGAAAACGCCGCCGAAAAAAAACAGCTTGAAGAAAAGTTCGGAAAAAGCGCAGTCTCTTTCCTGAAAGACATCGGTTATCTCGACGAGCAGTTAATCGCGTTTCATTGCGTCTGTTTTACGGATGAAGATATTAAATTGTTTGCCGATCACGGTTGTAAAGTCGTCCACAATCCCGCAAGCAACATGAAGCTGGCCAGTGGTGTGGCTCCGGTACCGGAAATGCTTAAGGCCGGAATTACCGTCGGTCTGGGAACCGACGGCTGCGCCAGCAACAACAATTTGGATATGATAAAAGAAATGTCCACAGCCGCTAAGCTCCACAAAGTTGCCCGGCTTGATCCTACAGTGATGGACGCCCAAACAGTCGTGCGCATGGCCACCATTGAAGGCGCGAAAGCTCTCGGCATGGATAAGATAACCGGCTCTCTGGAAGCGGGAAAGAAAGCCGATATTATAGTTATCGGTCTGAATAAACCGCACTTGACGCCGATTTACAGCGAATATTCGCATCTTGTTTACGCGATGAGCGGCGCTGATGTCGATACTGTTATAATTAACGGTAAAGTTGTGATGGAAAACCGCAAACTACTGACTATCGACGAAGAAGAAGTCATGCATAAAGTAAGAGAGATTGCTGTAAAAGTAAAACAAAGTCTGCGGAAATAATAACATTTCATTAATTATCCTCCGCTTGCGGAGGTGTCACGCAGTGACGGAGGTGGATTCAATATTAACACATCCACCCCCTGCCCCCGCCAGCGGGGGACAAAAACAAAATAATATAACCGGTTAAAGGAGAGGTGGAAATTATGAGATCACATAATCTCTGTATCAGTCATAAGTTGGTCATTGCTTTAATTCTGCTGTTTCCGCTGTGTTCCATGGCGACTGTAAAGGAAGTCACGCTGTTTCCCAGCTCTGCAAAAATCTCAGAAACTACCAATATTCATCCTCAATGCGATAAAGGAAAGTGCAGCGCTGTTTTCACTCTGCCTCCGCAGACTGATATCGAATCTTTTGTAGTTTCTCCTGCTCCGGACAGCCGGGTAAAAATTGACGATATTCAAACAAAATCTGTTCAGGTCCAGGATGAAGCCCGAATCGCCGAGTTACGCAAGCAGCTAGCAGGACTGGAAAGTGAAAGAAAAGAAGCTCTGGCAAAACTGCAGGCACTCGAAACACAGCTTCAGTTCTGGCAGGCGCAGACAAAAGCAAAGACAAAAACCGTTGCTGATTCCTATAAACTGGCCGACGCGATCGGAAAAAATGTCCAGAAATCCAGTCAGGAAAAATTTGCTGCTGAAACTCAGTTGGAAAAGTTAGATAAAAAAATCAAGAAACTTCAGGAAGAATTAAATCAAGCCGCAGGTCGTAAAGAAACTACCTGGGAAGTAACATTAACGCTGTCCGGTTCCACCCAAAATGAATTATCTTTAAACTACGTATACACGCTTGCCGCTTGCGGATGGCTTCCTCTCTACCGTATCGAAGCTCTGCCCGCAAACAAAAACGTTTCCTTTTCCTGGGAGGCGGAAATCTGGCAGTCATCCGGTGAAGACTGGAAGAATGTGCAGTTAAATTTAGCCACTCTCCAACCGGTAATAGATGCCAATCCTCCGGATATGCCGGAATGGATTATTAAACCAAGAATACTTTACAAAGCGGCCCGCAATAAAGATGCGGCAGCACCAGCATTAATGCAGCAGGAAATGACCGTCGAAGATGAAACTCTGGGAGCGGCTCCCACGGAAACGCGAAATACAACTTATTCTATCTGGTCACTGGGGCAAAAGAACATCACGGCCGGAAGCAGACAGCGAATAAAAATTAAAGACGAATTATGGGCGGCGGAGTTTCTATATCTTTCGCGTCCCGCTATAAATCCACAGGCTTTTGTTCGCGCTCAGGTAAAGCTGGATAAACCGGCAGAAATTCCTCACGGACAGGCAACATTTGTTATTGATGGGGCTGTACTGGGCAAACGTGAATTTTCCTTTGCCGGTTCCGAAGGAGAGCTCTTTTTGGGAACAAGCCCGCTTGTTTCCGTTACCTCCACAACGTTAGCGGATCAGTCCGGCGAAAAAACAATTTTTCAGGATAAACAAACCAGAAGCTGGCAATGGCTGATTGAAGCAAAGAATTCCGGCGATGCCGACATTAAACTGCGCATCGAAGAACCGGTACCGCAGGCACGCGATAAAAGAATAAAGTTGAACTTCAAGCAGAATCCGGAACCGGTGGAAAAAGATCATAGCAAATTTGTATGGTTGCTGAATGTTCCCGCCGGCCAGAAAAAAACTATTCAGAATAATGTTGAACTGGAAGCGCCCAGTGATCTCAATCTTGATTTCGGCTGGCGGTAAAATTAAATGATGTCATTGCCTGGCGTTGACCGGGCAATCCAGTTTTTTATTTTTCCTGGATACCGGCCTACGTAAACTAATAACCTGCATTGCAGTCAATAAACTTCACCATGACTGCCGATATCAATGGGAATAATTTTATCATCTTTGATCAGGAAGATAATGGTAACGCGATAGGAAATGTTTATGGATACTGAATATAATTCGGATAGTTTCCCCCGTAATTTATGTAAGCGCAACGAGGGATGATAGGGATTGATTTCCAGTAGTTTTAATGTTTTTGCGTATTGCGATAATAAATCGGGATGTTTTTTAATGAATTTTCTGGCTCGTTTTAAATAACTGTCAGTATATAAGATTTCAGCCACGAGTTATTCTCTTGATATGTTTTTCTACGGACTCTTTAATGAATTTACCTTCTTTAATGTCTCTTTTGGATTCCAGTAAAGCCGCTTCCAGTTCGCATTCCCGTAAATAATTATATTTTTCGATAGGCAGAACGACAAACTTGTTTTTCCCCCGGACAGTAATTATAACCTCTGTCCCATCGGCGGTCTCATCATTAAGGATAGTCACGCCCTTTGTTTTTAATTCATTCGCCGTAATTGTTTGTGCCATTTTAAATAATCCTTTTTTAAGTGCTATTAATAGTACTGTAAACAGGTTTATTTGTCAAGAATTATAATGCAGAATTATAATGCAAATAAGATTGCGCGCCCCGACAAGTCGGGGAGCGCAATGACATAAAAAGGAATCAGGTACTATGGGGTTATTGAAAAACCCCATGTTTGGGGGCTGTTCAAAAATGTTCAGATGCAAGGCGCGCAAAAAACCGAACCGCGAGGCGTATACAGACATACGTCGAGCGTTGCGGTTTGCAGCGCAACACAGCAAATGAGCGTTTTGTAAAAGCCTTCGGCTTTTACCGGCAAGGAATGTTGCCATTTATCATTGCACTCCCTTACCGGGACGCGCGCCCGGTCAACAGCCCTACTATTCGTACTCTTCCAGATACCGCTCAATGTATTCGCGCACGCGTTCCTTGGAATCAAATATTCCAAAATGGCCTTCGCAAAGAATATCTGCCTCCAGATTAAGCAATACCTGCATTGATTTGCGCCATATTTTAATATCGGATTCAAAGTCTTTGTGAAAAGGTCCGTGAATATCCTGACCGAACAGGACCCTCTTCCCTTCCCTCTCCAGATAAAGAGAAATCGAACCGGGTGTGTGTCCGGGTGTATGCAGGCAATGTAATTCTTCCTGACCGAATTTTAATATTTCGTGCTCACCCTTCAGTTTCCGGTCAACTGCTGTAGGTGGGAAAGAAGTTCCATACCAGGTTGCTGCCGTTTTGCGGGAATCTCCGTTTTCCACCGCTTTGGCATCGAGTTCGTGAACTAATATTTTTGTACCGAATTGTTTTTTAAAGAAAGGCGCCGAACCGATATGGTCTATGTGACAATGTGTCAATATCAAATTAGAAATAGCGGCAGGATTGAAACCCAACATTTCAATGTTACGAACAATCTGAGAAGAACTCCTGCCGGCACCGGCATCAATCATAACCAGATCGCCCGCGAAATCTATCAGGTAAATCGCCGCATCATCGGCCGATGTTATTCCGGAACCGCCGATTAGATAAACTCCGCTGATTATTTCTTCAGAATTTGGTCTCATTATTTTCCAGGGTTGGAAAGATCCGTTTTTTATCGATAGCCGGCTATAACTGCAATGTTTCCATTATTTTTTCGAATCGCTCTTTTATATCATCTTCACCCGAAGCGCTGGAGAAGTCATTTAACCACTGCCTTATATAGGCAAGATCAAGGTTTGTTATTTTCAAAATTATACTTCTGACATCTTCGATATCGCGCGCTCGTCCCGCTACTATTTTATGGATGATTAAATCTTCCGGTGAGGCAAAAAATACATCTTTGTCAAGCAGTCTGACTTTTTTTGCCCTGGCTATTGCCTGGCATTCGTAAGATGAAAAAGAGAAAATAAAATCAATCCTTATTCCCGTTTCCTCGTTAATGACCGGCAAAACCATTGTCTTGCTGACAAATTCTTCTATTTTTTCCGGCAAAATTTTAAGTTCGAGATTATTGGCAAGAGCTATAATGCTTCCCAGTTTGTCAATATCGACACCAAGCGTTATGTCAATGTCACGTGTTAACCGCGGTTCACCGTAAAGCAAAACAGCCTGCCCTCCAATAAGCATGTAGGGAATATTACTACTTTCAAGTCCGGCACTTATAGAAGATATTATTTTTTCAAACATAAATTAAGTATCCTAACCATTTTGATGTCAGTTTCTATTTCTGCCAGCGGATCGTTAAAAGGAATCACTCCCATATTCATGGCTTCCTGCCACATGGAGGAAAAGATATCAAACGCTCTTTGTGGAGGGAGTTGTCCCTCTTTTCGGGTGAAGGAATCTTCAAATTCTTTCAAAATATGACTGTTCCTTACCATCTGAATACTTTTCCTTTGGGAAAATATTTAGGGCTGTAATTTTCCGATAACATCGTTGATATCTTTTATTTTGTTGACAGCCAAATAATCTTGTATTCCTTCGATAATTTCCATCGTGGCGTGAGGATTGACAAAATTCGCCGTGCCGATTTGCACCGCCTGCGCACCTAAAATTAAAAATTCCAGCGCGTCTTCAGCCGTCATTATTCCACCGATGCCGATAACGGGCACGGATACTTTTTTTACGACCTCCCAAACCATGCGCAGGGCAACAGGCTTGATTGCCGGACCCGATAAGCCGCCGGTTATATTTCTCAAATGTGGTTTTCTTGTTTTTAAATCAACAGACATTCCCGTCAGCGTATTAATTAATGATATGGCGTCCGCTCCTGCTTTTTCCACCGCCTGCGCGATAGCAGCGATATCAGTTACATTAGGAGTAAGCTTGACAATAACGGGCAAAGAGGTTTCTTCTTTTACCTCTTGCGTCACTCTGGCGGCTACTTTAGGATCAGAGCCGAAAATTACTCCGCCGTTCTTTACATTGGGGCAGGAAATATTCACTTCCAGTGCGTGCACGCCTTTGGCCGCACTTAATCTTTTCGCCACTTTTTTGAATTCATCAAAAGTCTCACCGTAAATGTTGGCAATCACGGCTGTGTCATATTTACGAAGAAAGGGAAGTTTATCTTCGATGAAAGCGTCCACCCCGATATTCTGCAAACCAACCGAGTTGAGCATGCCGCCTGTTGTTTCCATTATGCGCGGCGGCGGATTTCCCAGACGTGGCTTCAGCGACAATCCTTTTACAACAACGGCGCCCAGCTTGTTTAAGTCCACATAATCGGCATATTCTTCTCCATAGCCAAATGTGCCCGATGCCGTCATTACCGGATTTTTTAATTTCAACCGCCCCAGATGCACGGCTATTTGTGGAGATGTTTTTGATTTCATTTTATTCCCAGATAATATCCCGTAAATTAAATACCGGACCATCAGCGCAAACCCGCTGATAACCGAGCACTCCTTTTTTATCCTTTATTGCTACCGCGCAACCCATACACGCACCTGTACCGCAAGCCATTCTTTCTTCCAACGACACCTGACAGTCAATTTTGCTTTTGCTCAGTATCTTTGCCAACGATATAAGCATCCCTTTAGGGCCACAAGCATAGATGGAAGTGTTCTCCGGTAAAAACTTTTTTATATCTTTTTGAAAAGCCTGCGTCACCAGACTCCTTGCACCGAGGCTTCCGTCATCAGTACAAATATTAACATCCTGACAAATATTTTGTGGCTTATCCAATCCAACCACTGCCGCGGCTTCCTGAGCGCCGAAATATAAAGTCATTGAGGACGAAGGAAATTTGCGGGATATATTTTCAATCAATAACGACAGAGGAGCTATACCGAGTCCTCCGGCAATAAATACAACATTCTTTTTGACAGACCGAATCTCGAAACCATTGCCCAGTGGACCGTTAATTTCAACTTGAGAGCCTTCAATCAACCCCGCCATAATCTGTGTTCCCTTGCCTACCACACGATACAGTAATTCAATCAAACAAAAATTATTTTCCCGGGAAAAGGAATAAATGCTGATGGGACGGGACAAGAACGGATCATTTAATCCGGCTATGCGCATCATAACAAACTGGCCGGGCAGCGGATTTTCAAAGGAAGAAGCAACTTTAACTTTCATCAAAAAGCAGTCTTCCTGAACTTCTTCATTCTTTACAATTTCACCGATGTAGATGTTTCCGGCCATTTTTTACTCCGGTCAGTATAATATTTTCATTTTATCAGACGACAGATATAAACCGCCATTAAAATTATTCGCCCGCTATTTTCTGACGGGTTTAACATCCGCCCACATGATTAAGGCATCCTCACGCGTGTCCGCGTAATAAAGCGGTCTTATCCCTTCTACTACAAAACCGCATTTCTGGTAAAGCTTTATTGCTTCGATATTTGATTCTCTTACTTCCAGGGTTTGAACTGTAATTTCATTTTTTCCCGCAATTTCCCTCATTGCTTCCATAAGCCTATAAGCTATTCCCTGTTTCCTGTGCTCCTTTTTTACAGCCAGATTGTGTAAATGTACTTCACCAGCTACCAGCCAGAAAATGATATATGCTCCGATGGTTTTTTTTCCTTTTACATTTATCCTTGCGGTAAGACACACAGAATGAGACCTTTCCAGTTCTCTTGTAAACATACTCACTGACCAGGGTGAGGGAAAGCATTCCCGCTCAATCGCCAGTATTTCCGGCAGATCAGCCTTATCCATCAGATTAATTGTCACCACGGAGGTATTTTTCATAGGATATGAAAAACTTCTAAAAACAGCGCCACAATTAAAAATATCGCGCAAAAAACGGGAATGGCTCTGCGGAGTTTTAGCATATTAATAGCCACGGCGATTCCCAGAAGCGGCAGAAAATAATATGTGAAAGAAAGAGTCTTTATAGCGGTAGCGTTTAATTGGGGATAAATCCAGATTACAGAAGGAACTAGCAGAGCCTGAGCGGCCAGCAGAAATAAGACGTAAAATAAAAACACCTTGATCAGTCCTAAATAAGTTTTCCGCTCTACTGCCTGAATGTTATTTTCTTTCGCGTCTTCCAACGCTTTGTCGGACAAAGAATCATTGGATTTTATGATTTGAACATCCATCTGTTTGGCTAAACCTCCACAGGGAATGGCTATAAGTATACTAAGTGAGATTAATTCCGGAGAGGTGCCTCCTAATGTCGATCCGGCAATCAAAGCAGTTGAAGTCGCCACAACAGCAGTTATGGAATCATTGGGAGGAATATAAGTTCCTATGGGGATACGATCAATCCAAATAAGTTCAACAAATGCTCCTATTATCAATCCTGCATAAGGATTGTTTAATAACAACCCTATCAGAGGAGCGATTACTACCGGCCGGGAAACCATGGCCTGAATAAAAACTCGATCAAGACACAGTAATCCGCCAAGTAAAGATACTAAAATAATTTCCGTAAACAAATAAGCCTCCGTAAGGAGCCGAAGATTCCCTGATACTTTTATGATTTCTTCTTCCAGTAATTCCGAAGGGCATCCTTAATGTTAACTGTCTTTCCTTTGGGCACTACTTTTAATTCTACAGTAACCTCGGATTTTTCTAACAGGTATTCAATGCATTTAATTTCTTTATCACATAAAAAAACGGAAGGAGAACAACAGACTTTATACTCATTATTATAAACATTTCCGATGTTTAATTTGTCAAAATGAAATCCCCGATGATAAGCATCACACGCATCGGCAATGTTGCTAAACAACACCATCGTTTTTTTACCATTACCCCGGGTAAAACTGTAATTCCTTACGAATTGATCCACGTTACTGATGATTAATTCGATTGCACTGGGTACCGCCATTCTTATTATTGTCTCGGCAAAGGAATCACCGGCTACTTTGTTGTCGACTACAATAATACATCTTGCCATGACATGTGGTACCCAGGCCTCCAATATCTGACCGTGGACAAGCCTGCTGTCAACCCGAACTAAAACTATATTCAAATCTTTCGCCAAATGGAACAACCTCCGGCCGGAATAACCACAAAATTAATTACCGGCTGGCTTTTTTGCTTAAAATTTCACTGGCCAGCATAATATTTTTTTCACCGTAATTTTTAATAAGGCAGGCAAAATCGCGTAAAGTCGTATCTTCTTTGATTTCCGATAACTTGAGCACCATGGGCAAATTAACTCCGGTGAGAACTTCAACTTTTCCTTCTTTCATAAAAGAAAGTGAAATGTTGGAAGGTGTACCGCCAAAAAGATCCGTAAGAACCAGGACTCCCTTGCCTTTATCCAGTTTCTTGATGGCATTGCTTATTTCTTTTTTCAAATCTTCAACATCTTTTGCCTGATCAACACAAATATGTAGTATATTACTTAATGGCCCTCTGATTAATTCTGCGGACTTTATCAATTCATCCCCCAAATTGCCATGCGTTGTAATAAGTACACCTATCATTTTATTCCCCTCCGAAGAAGCATTTTAGCAATACCGCTGTCTTTGTCATTTTCTGAAATTTAAAGCGGTAAGCTAATGGATTGCACAACAATTGTCAAGACTAATGAACTTATTATTTCAAGTTAAAGATTAAATGTTTTATGTCTTGTAACTTATTGGATTAACTGAAATCGCACAATGTTTCTCCTGCTGATCTTTTCAGAGCGTCTGTTATACCGGACTTACGGGAAATGCTTCCCGGGATTGCCCTTTTCAATAAATCTTCAGCTGTTTTATAGATGTATGGCAATATTCTTTTGACAGGTGGAATTCAAACGAGTATTCTAAACGAACATTTCCGGTAATGCAGAAGCTAAACAAACAATAAAACATAAGGAGTAGAATATGTTTAAAAAAATTGTTTTGGCCGCTGTGGGAATTTCCATTCTATTACTAATAATCTTCATAACTTTAAAGTCACCGATAAATCCTGTCGCGTATAATGCTCCTTCAAAACCAGCAATGACCGGGATATTGGCACCAAATAATCTTCTGCAAAAGGCGGAGATATTGGTTAAGGGAAAAGTCGAAAGTCCGGAAGAAATAGCGGTGGATGAAAAAGGTCGTCTTTATTTCGGCACCCCGGATGGAAAGATTTCACGACTGTTGCAGGACGGAATCATTGAAACCTTTGCCACGACCGAAGGACGTCCACTGGGAATGAAATTTGATAAAAAAGGAAATTTGATAGTAGCCGATGCTTACAAAGGTCTTCTTTCTGTCGATCCTCAAGGCCTGGTAAAAATTCTGGCGACATCAGCTAATGGTATACCGTTTAAATGCACTGACGCGCTGGACGTGGCTCAAAACGGAACGGTTTATTTCACGGATGCATCTGATAAATTCCCTTTAAAAGACTATCTGCTGGATATGCTGGAAGCGCGTCCGCATGGCAGATTAATGCGCTACGATCCCGTTACCGGCAAAGTAACTGTATTAATTAGCGGGCTTCATTTCGCTAATGGTGTGGCCCTTTCCAAGAAAGAAGATTTTGTGCTGGTTAATGAAACCTATACTTACAGCATACATCGTTACTGGCTTGCCGGACCAAAAACAAGAACAAGAGATCTCTTCATCGAAAACCTTCCCGGTTTTCCGGACAACATTTCTTCCAATGGAAGAGGCAATTTCTGGCTTGCGCTTTTCACTATCAGAAACGATATGCTCGATAAATTACATAAATATCCAACGCTTAAGTCTCTGCTGGGAAATCTTCCTGCATCGCTGTGGTCTAAATCAAAAAAATATGGTTTCATTGTTGCTCTTGATGAACAGGGAACGATAACCGGGACCCTTCAGGATCCGACCGGAAAACATCTGTACGATATAACATCGGCACAGGAATACGCGGGGCACTTATATATCGGCAGTCTTCATGCTGACCACATAGGCAGGTTAAAGATAAACCAATGAAGTTCAGCTATATTGTTTTATTTATGGAATTTTACAGACTAATATTGTCTGACTAATATTGTCTTGACATCAAGTAACTTGTTTCTTAATATTTAATAAAATGCTGAAAATGTTTGATCATAATGTCAAACGAAAAATTACAATCTTAAATTAAAAGTTTGAATTAATGATAAATCACGGGTATTAACCCCAAAGCAAGCTTTGGGAAAAGTTTCCGCAGCTTGCTGCGGGCATTATTACACCCGCCGCTTCGTCCCGACACCGTCGGGATTCAACTTACCAATTCCGATGCTTTTCGCTTTCGGAATTGGAGTTTCACTAACAAAGGAGGTTATCTGATGAAGAAATTAATTTTGAAAATATTGTTCTTGTCATTGGTAATTTTCGCCCCTGTTTCGGCAATGGCCGGGGTAAGCGTGCATGTCAATATCCCCCTGCCCCCTCCGATTGTTTTTCCGGCACCGCCTGAAGTGGTAGTAATACCGGAAACAAATGTCTATGCCGTACCCGATGTGGATGCAGATATATTTTTCTATAACGGCTGGTGGTGGCGTCCCTGGGAAGGTCGCTGGTACCGTTCCCGTTACTACGACAGGGGTTGGGGTTATTACAGGTACGCTCCGCCTTTTCACAAGCATATTCCCCCGGGATGGAGAAATGATTATCGTGATCACCGGTGGAGAGGATATGAATGGCATCATCGACGCGTACCTCATCAGGACCTTCGGCGCAACTGGCGAGGCTGGGAAAGAGACAGGTATTGGGAAAGGAAGCATTCCTGGGGTGTTAAAGGATTACCGC
>LNQE01000259.1_pt1 | contig 36477 bp, 29 predicted proteins | sample 603111 | NCBI WGS metagenome assembly LNQE01 (sample SAMN04260313, study PRJNA301899) | hydrocarbon metagenome | isolation source: hydrocarbon-contaminated ditch | place: Germany: Bremen | collected 1998
GTCGATGACCAGTTCCCCCCCCAGGAGCCGCAGCAGCCGCCGCACAATGGCCAGCCCCAGTCCCGCCCCCTGGTAGCGCCGCACATAGGCGGTCTCGCCCTGGCAGAAGGGCTCGAAAATGTCCCCCAGCATCTCATCGGGGATGCCGATGCCCGTGTCCTGGACGGTGAAAAGCAGCCGGACGCCGCCGTCCGGCCCGCCGGGCAGCAGGGACGCCTCGGCCCGGATCAGGCCGTGATCGGTGAACTTGAGGGCGTTGCCGATGAGGTTGAACAGGATCTGGCGCAGCCGGGCCTCGTCGCCGACCAGGATATGGGGGATGCCATCGGCGACATCGAACTCCAGGGCCAGGCCCTTTTCCAGGGCGGTCAGTCCGAAGAGTTCCAGAATGGACTCCTTGACGGCATTCAGATGAAACGGCGCCTCCTCGACGTGCATCCGGCCGGCCTCGATGCGGGACAGGTCGAGGATGTCGGACAAAAGGCGGGTCAGGCGCAGGGACGAGGCCGTGGCCGCCTGGAGGTATTCGTTCTGCTCCGGGGTGGGCGTGGTGGTCTCCAGAAGTTGGAGCATGCCCAGTACGCCGTTTAAGGGGGTTCTAATCTCGTGGCTCATGTTGGCCAAAAATTCCGACTTGGCCCGGTTGGCGGCCTCGGCCTGCTCCTTGGCCGCAAGCAGGGCCTCCTCGGTCTGTTTGCGTTCAGTGGTGTCGCGGTAGATGGACATGTTCATGGGGCGGCCGTCGCGTTCCATCCTGCGTCCGGTGACCTCCACCCAGCGGACCTCGCCGTCCTTGCGCAGGATGCGGAAGGCGTAGCGTACCTCGTCCGCATTGCCGGACAGGCGCTCCAGGAGGCTTTGCCGCACCATGTCCCGGTCGTCGGGATACACCAGGGACCACATCCGGCCGGGCTCAAGGGCGTAGATTTCCTCGGGCGTGTACCCGAAAAGCTCGCAGAAGGCCGGGTTGACCCAGGTGAAGACCGGGGGAATGCCCTGCTGGATGGCGATGGCGTCCAGGGACTGCTCGAAAAGGCAGCGGTAGCGTTCCTCGCTGTCGCGCAGGGCCTCCTCGGCCGTGATCCGGGCCAGGATGGCCTGGACGCTGGTCATGAAGGCCGTGACCTGGGTCACATCCTGGGGGCCGTAGTCGGTGTCGCGGTTGGCCACGGCGGTCACGGCCACGATCTTGCCTTTTGACGACAGGGGAACCACCATCAGCCTGGACAGGGTGACGTGCCCCACCGGACAGCCCCGTTTGGCCGGATGCGGCGCGGCGTAGTCGTTGACCACCAGGGGTTCGCGGCGGCGCACGGCCTCGGCCCACAGCCCGGCCTCGGAAAGGGGAAACCGCAGGGGGCTGTCCGTAACGGTGCAGCCCTCAATGGCCTCTCCGATCCAGGACTGGATGGTCACCACGGTTTCGGCCTCGTCCAGCAGGCCGTAAAAACCCAGGCCGCTTTCGGTCATGCGCACGATTTCGTCGAGGGCCCGGGTGCAGATGGTCTGGAAATCGGCGTTGGCCAGGGAGGAAATGCTCCACAGGGCCTCAAGGCGCCTGTTGGCGGCGGTCAGGGCGGCCTCGGCCCGCTTTTGCTCGGTGACGTCCCACACCGTGGAGATGAGGAGACTCTTGTCGGCGATGGGGATGTTGCGGGCGGTGATGTAGGTGGTTTCCTCCCCCTCCCGGGTGATGGGGATGTCGGCCCAGTACATGCGGGCCGGGTCGTGCGAGGCGCAGTCCGCAAGCACCCGTTTCCGGAGGGCCTCCCGGAACTCGGGGTCTTCGTAGACGGCCTCCCAGAAGGCGTCCGGGGTGCCGAGGGCCTGGGGGGTGGTGCGGTAGAACCTGAAAAAGTTGTCGTTTAAATAGGTAAAGGTCACCTCGGGATCGACGGAGTTGACGGCGATGCCGATGGGCAGATTGTCCATGATGGAACGGATGAAGGCCTCCTTCTCCGTGATCAGGGCCTCGGCCCGGCGGCGCTCCTCGATCTCCTTTGACAGGTGCCGCGTCTTGCGGGCCACCTCGCGGCGCAAATACCACAGCCCCATGGCGGACAGCACCAGGAGGGCTGGAACCAGGACCATGAGCATGGCCTTCACGTCCATGGGGCGGCCGGGCAGGATGGGGCCGAACCATTTGTCGTAGAGGGCTTCGTAGACGCCGTTGGAAAAAACCACGGCCAGCCCTTCGTTGAGGGCGGCCTGAAGGGCCGTGTCGCCCTTTTTCACGGCGAAGCAGAATTTCTGTTCGAATTCGGACAGGGGTTTGCGTGAGACCTTGAGGCTCTCCTCCTGGACGGCGCCGACGTCCACCAGGTTTTTCAGCCCCAGGGTGCGGATGATCTGCAACCCCGCCACCTGTTGCACGATGACCGCGTCGTGCTGGCCCTGGGACAAAAGCCGCATGGCCTCCTCGAAGGAGTCGGTCAGGATGAGCTTGTCCGTGAGGTGTCTTCGGTCGGCGTATTCATGGGCCGTGTCCCCGCGCATGACCAGGACTTCCTTGCCGGCCAGGTCGGCCTCGCCGTGGATGGAATCCTCGCCGCGGCGTACGAAGATGGTGCCCTGCATGCGCAGGTAGGGGGCGGTGAAATCGTAGATTTCGGCCCGCTCCGGAGAGGAGGACACCAGGGGCAGCACGTCCAGTTCGCCGTCGGCCAAGTCCTGTTTGATGACGTGCCAGGGGGCCACGGCAAAGGTCACGTCCATGTCCATGGCAAGGGCCACGGCCCGAAGGAGCTCCACGGAGAATCCGTCGGCCCGGCCGTCCGGGGTGACCACGGCGAACGGCGGATAGTCCAGTTCGCTGGCGGATCGCAACACCCGGGGCGTCTGGGCGGTGTCGGCGGCCATGGCGGGGACGTGGTCGGCCCGGGCGGCCTGAGGGCCAATGCCTGTGCAGGCGAGGAGAAGCGAAAGGGCGAGCACAACGGCGCGAACAAGGTGGCAAGGCATGCGTCGGGCTCTCCTGGCTGCCGTGGAAAGGCGATACGGGGACCATGCCCCGGTTGGGGGTGGGCAGTAGGGCATGGGCTGGCGTCAGATCCATGGAAGACGCGCAGCGCGCCATTGGCCACACAAGGGAAATTCCACCATGTCCTGATACCGCGCCGGTATCCGTGCGTCAACCTGGGCAAGGCCCGTCGGGACGACAGGGCGGCCCCCTCGGCGGCAGGGCGGGGCGGCGCCGTCCGCCGCACGTTCGGGGAACTCCTCTGGAAGCCGCTTCCCTTCGTGGGGTTGCGGCGCTTTACCTCGAAGGGACAAGACGATAGAGGGCACGGAAGATGGGCGGCCTGATCGCGCCGCTGGCCATGCTCCGGCGCGCCGCGTCCGTACGGATGGCGGCGTTTTTTTCCCGCCGCGTTTCCCGTAGCGGTGGTTCCCCTTTTTTCGCGAGGTGTTGCGCCAGGTGATGCTCCTTGACATCCGCACCCTGGTCCTGGTGGGGGCCGTGACCATGGCCGTGTCCACGGTTGTGTTTTTCAGCCTCTACCGTTTCCGGTTCGGGGACAAAAGTCCCCTGGCCTGGGGCATAAGCTCGGCGGCCATCACCGTGGGTTGCCTGCTTCTGGCCCTGCGCGACGCCATTCACCCAGTCTACACCATCCTCGTGGCCAACATGTTCTTCGTGTTCGGCTACGGCATGATCTACAGCGGCGTGCGTCTGTTCATGGGCCGCACTCCGCTGTGGTTCCTGGCTGTCGCCGCGCCCCTCGTCCTGGCCCCGATCCTGGCCTGGTTCGCCTTCGTCGAGCCCTCCCTGGCCGCCCGGTCCCTGGTGGTCCGCCTCTTTTTGTCCCTGATCCCGGCGCTCATCTGGCGGGAGCTGGCCGCCCGGGGAGGGGCGTGGCGCTACGGGCGGCCCCAGCGGGTGGTGGCCGGGCTGTACGCCGTGGAGACGGCGCTCAATCTCTTTTTCGCCCTGGCCGCTCTTTTTGCCTACGACACCAACAATTTCTTCACCTCCGGCATCGTAAGCGCCATGTTTCTGCTTTTGTGCAACATCTACATGCTCATCCACGTCCTGGGCGTGGTGGTGCTCTACGGGGAACGCTACCGGCGGGAGCTGGTCGACGCCAGGGATGCGGCCGAGGCCGCCAGCCGGGCCAAAGGCCGTTTCCTGGCCCACATGAGCCATGAACTGCGCACGCCCTTAAACGGCATCATGGGCATGATCGAACTCTCCCGCGACGCCGGAACCGAATCCACGCGGCGGGAGTTCCTCGATGTGGCCGCCTCTTCCGCCCAGGGCCTGTTGACCATCATCAACGACATCCTGGATCTGTCGCGCCTGGAGGCGGGCAAGCTGGCCGTCAGCCCCGAGCCTTTCGCCCTGGGCCCCGCCCTGGAGACGGTCCTTCAACCCTTCGCCCGCATGGCCGAGGCCCGGGGCCTTGAGTTCGCCGTACGCGTGGTCCCGGAGGATGTCCGGATCGAGGCCGACGTCACGCGGCTGCGGCAGGTTGTCCTCAACCTGGTGGGCAACGCCCTCAAGTTCACGGCCAAAGGCCGCATCGACGTGGAGGCCCGGGTGTCTCCGGCCGCGCCGGGCGAGGCCCGGCTGACCCTGTGCGTCGCCGACACGGGCAGCGGCATCCCGGCCGACATGCTGGAGCGGATCTTCGAGAATTTCAGCCAGACCGACGCGGGGGCGCAAAAGGGCGGCACGGGCCTGGGGTTGACCATCAGCCGCCAGTTGGCCCGGCTCATGGGTGGGGAACTGACGGTGACCAGCGTGGCCGGGGAGGGGGCGCGGTTTTGCCTGGACATGCCGTGCCGGGTGCTCGACCCCGCCGCCTGCGAACCGGGCGGTATCTCGGGGGCCTCGGCCGGCGATCCGGTCAACGATCCGGCCGGGGTGCCCAGGATGCGGGAGCCGAGGATTGCAGAGCCAAGGATGCGGGTGCTCGTAGTGGATGATTACGAGCCCAACCGGATGATCCTGGCCGCCCAGCTCAAGAAGGCCGGGCACCATGTGTCCGAGGCGGCCGACGGCGAGGAGGCGGTCAAGGCCGTGTCCGCCGGGGGGGCGGATGCCTTCGATCTGGTGCTCATGGACATCGGCATGCCCGTCCTGGACGGGCTTGCGGCCACGCGCCGCATCCGGGACGTTTCCGGGGCGCATCCGCCCATCGTGGCCCTGACGGCCGCCGCCATGCCCGGCGACCGGGAGCGCTGCCTGGAGGCGGGCATGGACGAGTATCTGGCCAAGCCCCTGCGTCCGGATGATCTGCACCGGGTGTTGTGGCGCTTTGCGCCAAAGGGCCGGCCCCAGGCCGCTTCCCGGGACGTGCCGTCCTGCCTTGCCCCGGACGCGCCCCCTTCGGGCACGGCGCACATCGACTGGGCCAAGGCCCTGGAATATGCGGGCGGAAACGCCGAGGATCTGGAGATGCTGTGCGGCGTGGTGGAGGAATTTTTCGCCAAGGAGGGCGCGGCCCTGCAGGGCGAGGCGGTCGCAGGCGATCTGCGGGCCCTGCCGGACAGGCTTCATACCCTGCGCCCGACGCTGGCGGGCTTCGGCGCGACGGAGCTTGCCGCATTGGCCTGGAACCTGGAGTCCCTCGCCCGGGAGGGGCGAGGCGGGGACATCCCCGGGCTGGTTGCGGAACTGGAGAAGGGGCTGGCGGTCTTTTTGGCGGAGCTGGAAGGCCGGGGGCGGGCTGCCCCAATGCAGTCTAGTCCGTGACGGGTCTGTCCGGGCCTGCGTCCCGGGGGAATTTTTTGAGCAACTGGTAGAGCCTGGCCCGGGAAATGCCGGCCAGGCGCATGGCCTCGGCCACCCGGCCGCCCGAGGCTGTCCAGAGACGGGCCACGTAGGCCGCTTCCAGGCGCTCCCAGGCCGTCTCGCGAAACTGACGCAGGGTAGGCAGTTCCGGACTGTCCTCCAGGCCGGGGGCGACATCGTGGGTGTCGGCAGGGCCGGTCTCCGGGGGCCCGGGCCTCGCCGCCAGAGACTCCCGCTGGCGCTGGCGCAGATACCGGGCCTTGTGGTCCGGGGGGAGATGGTGCGGGACCAGGACCGGGGCGTCGCCCGCATTGGCGATGGATACGCCGATGGTCGAGACCAGCTGGCGTACGTTGCCCGGCCAGTCGAGGCTGGACAGGCTTTCCAGATATTCCGTGGACAGGCCCTTGACGTCCATGCCCTGGTCCGAACAGATCCTGGTCACGTAATGCCCGGCCAAAAGCCGCACATCGTCGCCACGCAGCCGAAGCGGCGGCAGGTGGAGGTGCCGCTGGGCCAGACGGTAATACAGATCCTCCCGAAACGCGCCGCTTTTGACCATGCCCCGGATGTCCCGGTTGGTCACCGCCACCACCCGGAAGTCGCTGGTCCGCTCCCGTTTCGCCCCCAGGGGCCGATACCGCTTCTCCTGGATCACCCGCAGAAGGGTCCGTTGCAGCTCGCCCGGCATGTCCCCCACCTCGTCGAGAAAAAGCGTCCCGCCGTCGGCCAGGGCGATGAGTCCATCGTAGTCCTGGCGGGCGTCGGTGAAGGCCCCCCGGGTGTGTCCGAACAGGATGGACTCGGCCAGGGAGGACGGGATGTTGGTGCAGTCCACCACCACGAAGGGCCGGTCCCGGCGGGGGCTGTTGTCGTGCAGGGCCCGGGCGAAAAGCTCCTTGCCCGTACCCGTTTCCCCGGTGATGCAGACGTTTTCCCGGCCACGTGCCGCCTGCCCGAGCAGAAACAGGCTCTGCTTGAGGGCCGGGCTCGATCCCACGATGCCGTCCCGCTCCAGCACCAGCCGCTGCCCGGCCTCGCGCAGCTTGTCGCGGGAATCCAGGCACCGCTCCAGAGTCAGCCGGATGGTCCCCAGCACCACCGGTTTTTCCAGGTAATACCAAGCCCCGTTGTGGATGGCCCGTTCGGCGCTGTCCGGATCGCCCTGGGCGGTGACGACGATGACCTCCGGTTCGGTGGCCAGGGACCGGAAGCGGCCTATGCCGTCGAGGCCGAAGGCGTCGGGCAGATAGACATCCAAAAACACCACGTCCGCCACCTGCTTCTCGGCCAGGGCCAGTCCCTCGGCCATGTTTTTCGCGGCCATGGCCTGGTGTCCCAGCCGGTTGAGAATAATGCCCATCTGGGTCTGGAAGATCGGGTCGTCGTCAACGACAAGTACGCGGGCCATGCGGCTCCTTTTTGGATGCACCCATTTTGTCCACTAAAAATAGACGCTTCTGCGGAAGACGTCCAGTCGTGTGAGACAATCCGGAGCGGCGAAAGGGTGTTTTTTTAGGGAATTACATGAGGATCGCGGGCAACCGTCTAGGCTGGGTGAACAACGTGCCCGCCGTCATGGGGATTTGGTCCGCAATGGTGCCCATAAGATGAAGCAATATACCGGAATAACTAGGGATATCAGTAAGGCATGATTCTGGAATAGAGGGGGCGGCCGCCCGGCCCGGGGAATGCGTTGCGGTGTGGGCTGGCCATTCACCTTCAACCGCCTGGGAGGCACGATGCGGTTTCGTACGGGGATCATGATGGTGGCGGTGGTGTTCGCCCTGCTGGCCGGGTCGGCGGCTACGGCGATGGCCGCGGACGACAGCGGAAAAAAGGTCGACATGCAGGCCATGACCCAGGAGTCGAGCAATCCCGTGGGCAAGCTGTGGATGATCACCAACCAGTTCAACTTCAATCTGCAACAATCGCCCAAGGGCCGGCTTTTCCGGGAGCCGCACCTCCAGTTCAACTGGAACTTCCAGCCGGTCATGACCTTCGACCTGTCCAACGATCTGCGCCTGATCACCCGGCCCGTGCTGCCCGTGTACAGTTCCCCCTACGCGGCCGGTCCCCACACGGTGAAAAACGTGTCCGGGCTGGGCGACGCCGAACTCATGGCCATGCTGACCCCCGTAGGCGATTCGAAGTTTCTGTGGGGTGTGGGCCCCACGGCCGTATTCCCCACGGCCACGGACAAGAACCTGGGAGCGGGCAAATGGCAGCTCGGCGGGGCGCTGGCCGCCGTGTACATGGACGAAAAATGGGTGGCGGGCATCTTCCCGCAACAGTGGTGGTCCATCGGCGGCGATCCGGACCGTTCCGGAGTCAGCCTGACCAAGGCCCAATACTTCCTGTGGTATTCCCCGGCCCCGACCTGGCAGGTGGGCATGTCGCCCAATATCCTCATCGACTGGATGCAGAAAAAGAGCGAGGATGCCGTAACCCTGCCCATCGGCCTGGGCGTGGCCAAGCTGGTGACGCTGGGCGAGCTTCCCGTGAAGATCGCCGTCGAGGCCGACTATTCCGTCATCCGGCCCCGGAACATGGCCGGCACGGAATGGACCTTTCGTCTGTCGATCACCCCGATCATTCCCAAGTTGTTTTAGTGCCGTGCCTTTGCCGTTCGCACATCCGGGCGGCGAGGGGAATATTTCGAAAGAAATGATAGTCAGGATACGGAACGTGTTTTTTGAGGATGCGTCGCGAGAAACCGAACCGGCCCGTGAAAGCGACAGCGGCCGATGTCCACTTCAACCATCGTGGAGGATCCCATGCGCTTGAAAACCATTATTGCCGCCGTCTGCGTCCTGTGCGTGGCAGCGGCCGCCGCAGATCACGCCCTGGCCTGCACCAGCATCCGGATGAAAACCGCCGAAGGCGCGGTCTTCTACGCCCGGACCATGGAATACGCCTACCCCACCGAGTCCAGCATCTCCGTCATTCCGGCCGGAACCGTCCTGCAGGGCACCCTGCCCGACGCCACCATGGGCGGCCTCAAGTGGACGGCCAAGTATGGCTTCGGGGGCATGAACTCCCACGGCCTGCCGAGCATCGTGGACGGCGTCAACGAAAAGGGCCTGATCGTGGGCGAACTGGTCTTCGTGGGCTACGCCGGGTATCAGCCCTTTGAACAGGACAAGGCCGGCCGGACCATCGCCCAGTACGACCTGCCCAACTGGCTGTTGTCCAACTTCGCCACCGTGGCCGAGGTCAAGGAGGGCATCAAGGATGTCCGCGTCTGCCAGGGCCCCGAGGCCTCCCAGGGGGTGACCATCGGACCCCTGCCCCTGCACTTCACCGTGCATGACGCCACGGGCGCGAGCCTGGCCATCGAATACGTGGACGGCGTCTTGAACGTCCACGACAACCCGCTTGGCGTATTGACCAACGCCCCGCCCCTGCCCTGGATGCTGACGTATCTTTCTAACTACGTGAACCTGACCGCCGTCAACGTGCCCATGCGCAAGCTTGGCGGCTTTACCGTCCACCAGTTCGGCCAGGGGTCGGGCATGCTCGGCCTGCCCGGCGACTTCACCCCGCCCAACCGCTTCCTGCGCATGGTGGCCCTGACCCAGTCCGCCATCCCGGCCAAAGGCCTGGACGCGGGCCTGAACCTGGCCATGACCGTCATCGACAACGTGGACATCCCCCTTGGCAGCGTGCGCCAGGAGGACGCCGGCGGCGAGATCCTGGAACTGACCCAGTGGGCGGTGGCCGTGGACTCGACCCGCCTGCGCTACTACTTCCGGACCTACGACAATAAGAACTGGCGCTATGTGGACATCGGCAAGGCCCTGGCCGGGGCCAAGTCCATCCTGACCTTCCCTGTGGCCACCCCAGTGGATTATCCCGAGGTCAAGGCCTTGGCCAAATAGGGGCGTCAGATATGCGGGCGAGGCCCGGGCCAGGGGCCGTGTCGGGATCGGCACGTCCGTCGCCATGACGGCGCTGTCCGGCGGCATCTTCGCGGTGCCGCCGCAGCGGATCAAGGATACCGGTGTGGTGGCGGCCATTGCCGGCGGCAATATGGCGTATCAGGCCGAATGGACCAGGAAAACCGCACGGCGCGCCGCCTCTCCGGCCGGGACCGGGGAGGCGGCTTCGAGAAACACGCCCCGGCATGGACCGCGTCGCACGGCGCGAGGGAGATTCATGATGACCGGCACCGTCAGGAAGTACGTTCACGGCCGCCTGGCCCTGCTCACGACGATGTTTTTCCTGTTGTTCCTGGCCGTCTGCCCGCTTCCCGCCCGGGCCATGGAAGGCGGCACGAGCCACTACATCCAGGGGGCCTACGGCGATTTCCTGATGGGATACATTCCGGCGGCGGGACTCTACCTGCGCAACGACTTTCTTTTCCAGTCGGCGCATTTAAGCGGCTCCATCAAGGGCGGCCGGGTCTATGGGGATCTGGACACCCGGATGTACATGAACCTGACCAAGCTCACCTACCTGACCGAGGTTCCGGCCATCGGCGGCCTCATGGGCCTGGGCGTGGGCATCCCCATCATCGCCGACCTGAGCGTCCAGGGGAGCATGGCCGCCGACTTTCTCATGGGGTCGCACAAGACCAAACAGTACCGGGAGGGACATATCCAGAAGGCCGGGGGCGGCGACCGGGGCGGGCTGTCGGACATCATCCTCATGCCCCTGATCATGGCCTGGAACCTGGGTGAATGCCATATCGTGCTCTCGCCCCTGGTTTTCCTGCCCACGGGCTACTTCAACCCGGACGTGCTGACCAACCTGGGCATGAACTACGTCACCTTCGACGCCAACGCCGCCTTCACCTGGCTTTCGCCCAAGGGATACGAGGTGTCGTTCAACGCCGGATACATGATGAGCACGGAAAACGAGGCCACCCAGTACCAAAGCGGCCACGAATTCCACCTCGACGGCACGGTGGCCTACCACGTCAACGAGCGTCTGGCCCTGGGCGGGGTGGGCTATCTCTACGCCCAGACCACGCCGGACACGGGTTCCGGGGCCAAGCTCGGGGCCTACATGTCCCAGGCGGCGGGCATCGGCCCGGCCGTGACCTACACAGCCACCCTGGGCAGCGCCCAGGTGACGCTGTTCGCCAAGTGGCTGCACGATGTCCACGCCAAAAACCGTCTGTCGGGCGACATGATCTACGGTTCCTTCGTCCTGGCGTTTTGACCGGAGCCCCAGGCGCTTCCGGCCGGAATGCCGCCTGGGGTCACCCCCTTTTCACGAACACCTTCCCGCCGTCGGCCGCCAGCATCTCAGCCGCGTCCACGTTGCCGTAAAGCTGGATCAGCTTGGCCACCAGCCCGGTCCAGCCCGTCTGGTGCCCGGCCCCCAGGCCATGGCCGTCGTCGCCGTGGAAAAATTCGTGGAAGAGCAGATGGTCCCGCCAGTGGGGATCGTTTTGGAACAGGTCGTTATCCCCGAAGAACGGCCGCCTGCCGCCGTCACCGCGCAGGAACAGGCGGACCAGCCGCCGGGAGACCTCCCGGCTGACCTCGAAGAGGTTCATCATCACCCCGGAGCCGGTGGGGCATTCGATGACGAAGGCGTCGCCGTAGTAGCGGTAATACTGCAACAGCGCCCGGATGATGAGCTGGTTGACGGGCATCCACACGGGGCCGCGCCAGTTGGAGTTGCCGCCGAACATACCGCTGTCCGAATCCCCGGGCACATAGGCCACCCGGTGCTCCCGGCCGTGCACGTGGATGGCGTAGGGATGGTCGCGGTGGTGGCGGGACATGGAGCGGATGCCGTAGGGGCTCAAAAATTCATCCTCGTCGAGCATGCGGGACAGGATGCGGCGCAGCCTGTTCTCGTCCACCAGGGACAGGAGCTCCCGGCCGGCCACGCCCTCGTGGCCGGGGCCCAGGGGATGCATGCTGCGCGCCAGTTCCGGCATACGCCTGAGCCTGGCGTGCAGGGCGTCCATGACTTCCGGAACGCGGTCGCGCAGCCTTTTTTCGAGAATGGTGGCGGCGCACAGGGGCAAAAGCCCGACCATGGACCGGACCTTGAGGCGGCTGGCGCTGCCGTCGGGCAGGCGCAGCAGATCGTAGTAGAACCCGTCCTCCTCGTCCCACATGCCGTCGGGCCCCGGGTTGTTCATGCCTGCGGCGATCCACAGGAAGTGTTCCAAAAATTTGTGCAGGAGGTCTTCGCAGGCTGGGTCGCCGCCGACCAGCTCCATGCTCATTTCGATCATGTTCTGGCAGAAAAAGGCCATCCAGGCCGTGCCGTCGGCCTGTTCCAGGTGCCCCCCGGCGGGCAGGCCCTTGCTGCGGTCGAAGACGCCGATGTTGTCCAGGCCCAGGAACCCGCCCTCGAAGACGTTTTTGCCGAAGCGGTCCTTGCGGTTCACCCACCAGGTGAAGTTGAGCAGAAGCTTGGTGTAGACCCGCCGGAGGAAGTCCAGGTCGCCCCGGCCGGTGGCGGACTGTTCCGTGCGGTACAGAAAAAGGGCGGCCCAGGCGTGGACCGGCGGGTTGACGTCGCTGAAGTTCCACTCGTAGGCCGGGAGCTGGCCGCTTGGGTGCAGGTAGTCGGCCCGCAGCATCAGCGAAAGCTGGTCCTTGGCGAAATCGATGTCCGCAAGGGACAGGGCGATGGCGTGGAAGGCCAGATCCCAGGCCGCGTACCAGGGATATTCCCATTTGTCGGGCATGGAGATGATGTGTTCGTTTTTCATGTGGAACCACTCCCGGTTGCGGCAGTGGCGGGCGTCGCCGCGAAGCGGATGGGCCCCGCGCTCCCGCAGCCAGGCGTCCACGTCGAAGCGGTAATACTGTTTGGTCCACAGCATCCCGGCCAGGGCCTGGCGCATGACGAGGGCCTCGTCCGGACCGGCTGCGTCCGGGATCACCCCGGCATAGAACACGTCCGCCTCCCGGATGCGCCGGGCGAAGATGTCCTCGAAGGCCGTCCCGAAGGGGGTCTCGTCCAGGCGGCTGTAGGAAGCGCACAGCCGCAGGCGGACCACGGCCGCCTCCCCTGCGGCGACCGTCAGGTCGTAATGGGCGCAGGCCTTGGTGCCCGTGCGGGCGGGGTTCACGGCATCGGTCCGGCCGTGGACCAGATAGGCGTCGAAGGCGTCCTTGACATAGGCAGAGGCGTTATTTTGGCCGAAAAGGCGCTCGGTGTTGGTCTCGTTTTCCGTAAAAAGCAGGTCGTAGCCGCCGTCGCACAGCAGCACGTGCCCGGGCAGCCGGGCCGCCTCTTCCGGGTCGGCGTGCCGGGCCAGGATGGCCTGCCGCCCCTGGGCGTCCATGGCCCGTATCTCGGGCTTTGGGCCGCCGTCCGGCCAGGACCAGGTGTTGCGGAACCACAGGGTGGGCAACAGGTGCAGCCGGGCCGCCTCCGGTCCCCGGTTGTGCACGGTGATCCGGACCAGGATGTCGTCGGGCGCGGCCTTGGCGTATTCCACGAACACGTCGAAGTAGCGGTTCTCACAAAAAACGTCGGTGTCCAGGAGCTCGTATTCCGGCTCCAGGCGGGAGCGGGCCGCGTTGACGCGGAGCAGATCCTCATAGGGATAGGCCGCCTGGGGATACTTGTAGAGATACCGCATGTAGGAATGGGTGGGGGTGCTGTCGAGGTAATAATAGTATTCCTTGACGTCCTCCCCGTGGTTGCCTTCCTCGTTGGCCAGGCCGAAGAGCCGTTCCTTGAGGATGGGGTCGCGGCCGTTCCACAGGGCCAGGGCGAAACACAGGATCTGGCGGTCGTCGCTTAGGCCCGCCAGCCCGTCCTCTCCGTGGCGGTAGGCCCGGGATCGGGCGTGATCGTGGGGAAAGGCGTTCCAGGCGTCGCCCGATTCGCTGTAGTCCTCGCGCACGGTGCCCCACTGGCGTTCGCTTACGTAGGGACCGAACCGTTTCCAGGCGCCCCGGCCTTCCCGGGCCTCGGCCAGCCGTTTCTCCTCGCCGTTCATGACGCTCCTCCCGTGTATGGCCGATGCGCCGGGCACGCCCGGCGAGCGATTCACCCCGCCCCGCCCCGGGGAACGATCAGTCTCCCGCCAGTCCGCGCAGGACCGCGTCCCGGTCCACCATGCCGCACAGTTTCCCCGCGCCGTCCGCCACCACCAGGCGTTTGGCCTTTTTTTCCACCAGAAGCCGCACCACCTCGGCCAGGGGGGCGTCGGGCCGCACGGTGAACACGTTGGCGTGCATCACCTCCGCAGCCGTGCCCGTCAGCTCCTCCGGCCCGCTCGGCCTTCCCGAGAGTTTGGCCACCAGGGCGCGCGCGAATCCGGGCGACTCCCGGGCGGCATAGGCGGCCAGCAGATTCCGGTCGAGCACGATGCCCGCCACCGTGCCCGCCGCGTCCACGATCACCACCCGGCGCAGCGGCGAGGCCAGAAGCCTGTCGAGCACCTGGGGGAGGGGCGTCTGGGGAAGGGCCGTGGGCACATCGGCGAACATGACGTCCCGGGCGGTTTTCTTGATTCCCGGCGGCAGGGAGGACAGATGCTCGGTGACGCCCGCGGCCTTTCCGATGGCCCGCAGCACGTCCACCCGGCTGACGATGCCCATGAGGTTGCCGGAGTCGTCCACCACGGGGAGCCGCTTGAACTGTTTTTTGGCCATCAGCGCCAGGGCGTCCGGAACCCGGGTCTTGATGTTCAGGGTTACCACCGGCGAGGACATGACCTCCTTCGCTGTGAGCCCCTGATAATCCAGGCAGCGGATATGCTCGGTTTTCAGGCTGTCGGGAAGCTGGTCCTGAATGTCGAGGCGAAGCGGCATGTTGCCGCGCGCCAAAAGGTCACCGCCGGTGATGATGCCGGCGATTTTTTTGCCGTCGAGCACGGGCACCGCCTTGACCCGGCGGCGCAGGAGCAGGTCCACGACCTCCGAGAGGGGGGTTGCCGGGGAGACCGTGGCCACATTGGCGCTCATGACGTCGCGGATGCGCATGGGCAGATGGAAGATGGCCCGGGCCTCCTCCAGGACAATGGTCCCCTCATGCAGCATGGCTTCGGCCACGGGTAAAAAATCCGCGACACGGGCGGGCGTGTCCACGATCTCGATGACCACGGGCAAGTCTTCGGAGAGCCGCAGGATCCTGGCCGTGTGCAACAGGCTGTTGGCCCCGAAGCCCATGAATCCGCGGGTCACCGTGGCCCCGGCCATGCCGCGCCTGCGGGCTTCGTCCACCAGGCATTCGTAGAGCGGCCTGCCTTCGTGCATGGCGGTCTCGCCAAGCAGAATCCGTAGAACCTGGACGGGCGTCAATGTCGGCATTCCGGCGCTCCTTTTCCTAGACGATCCGGCCCACGCCCATGCCCAGGGCGCAGGCTGCGAATCCCACGATGTTTTGTCCGAGCATGTTCAGGCCGAGCCGGAGCCATTCCGAGGTCCGGGCCAGTTCGGCGCTTTCGAAGATAAACGTGGAGAAGGTGGTGAAGGCCCCCATGAACCCCACCAGGACGATGATGCGGTACTGGGGGGGGAGGATGCCGCGTTCCTCGGAGAGCACCCAGATAAGCCCGAAGAGAAAGCAGCCCAGGATGTTCACGGCGCTGGTGCCCCAGGGGAAATCCCGGCCGAGCAGGCCGTAGACCGCGCCCGAGAGCCAATATCTGGCCAGGGTGCCCAGGGCCCCGGCCAGGCAGATCAAAAGGATTTTTTGCATGTCCGCTTCCTTGATGCACGGCCAACGGTGCAGGGAAAAACACCCTTGACAGGGAACCCGGCGGGATCAGCGAGGGGCCTGGACTGGTTCATGGCCTGATGACCATTTCTTTTTTCCCGCCATCGGCAGGGGATGGAGGTGTTCGGGGTATGAAAAAAAGGGCCAGGGCCGCAGCCGCCAGGGCCGCGCTTCCCCCAAGGACAAACGGGGCCCTGGGTCCGATGATGTCCCAGAGCAGCCCGGCCGTGACGCTCCCGGCCAGCATGGTGAATCCGATGGACATGTGGAAGATGCCCATGGCCGTCCCCTTTTTTTCCTCCGGTATCTTGTCCCGTATGAGCGCCCGTCCCACGCCCTCGGTGAGGCCCATGAACAGGCCGTACACCGGAAAGAGCCACCACACGGCCCCCGCGTCGGCCATGGCGAACCCGAAATAGACCAGGGCGTAGAGTATCCAGCCGGAGATGACCATGCGCCAGCGGCCGAACCTGTCGCTCAATACCCCCAGGGGATAGGCGCTTGCGGCATAGACCGCGTTGAAAAGGACATACCCCAGGATGGCCTGGACGTCACTGAGTCCGAGATTCTTGGCCCGCAGGATGAGCAGGGCGTCGCTGGAGTTGGCGAAGGCGAAGACCAGGAGCAGGCCTAAGGTTTTCCAATAGGCGGCGGGCAACCCGGACCAGGGACGGCCGGGCGCGGCGGGTTGCGTCGCGGCCGCATCCGGACTGATGTCGGGACTGGCGGCCCGACTGGCGTCTGGGCAGGCGTCGGGGCGGCCGTCAGGGGCTGGTTGGCGCGCCACCTCCCGCAGCCGGAACGTCAAAAGGACCGCCGCCGCGCCGGGAAGGGCCGCCAGGAGAAAGATCAGGCGATACTGGCCCGGCAAAAGGGCCAGAAGGCCCAGGGCCAGGAGCACGCCCACGATGGCCCCGCTGGTGTCCATCATGCGATGGAAGCCGTAGGCCCGGCCGCCCTGGGAGGCGTCGACGGCGTCGGCGATCAGGGCGTCTCGGGCCGTGGTGCGCAGGCCCTTGCCGAGACGGTCCATGGCCCGGGCCACAAAGACCATGGGCCAGGCGAAGGCCAGGGCCATGAGCGGCTTGGAGGCCGCCCCCAGGCCGTAGCCCCACCGGATGTACGGGACGCGCTTGCCCGTGCGGTCGCAATGCCAGCCCGAAAGCCCCTTCATGACGCTGACGATGGCCTCGGCCATGCCTTCCACAGCCCCGAGGACCACAACGGGCGCGCCCAGGGCGACGGTCAGAAAAATGGGCACCACCGGATAGACCATCTCCGAGGCCACATCCGTGAAAAAGCTGATCCAGCCGAGCTTGACGATGGATTCAGGGAGGCGTGGCGATTCCACGTTTCGTTTCTCCGTGGTTGAGGCAGGCCAAGGCCTGGAGAGCAAGAGAGGTGTTCTCCAGGGTGGCGATGCCCGTTTCCGTGCGGGCGAATCCCCCGCTGGCCTTCCGGCAGCGAAGGACGGTTTCCCCGCAGGCGGCCGCGAAGGCCGGTTGTGTGCCCAGGGCGGCGCACAGGCACACCCCGGCATGAATGTATTCCAGATAGGGTAGGGAGGAGCCCGGTTTCCCGGTGAATCCGAAGGTGGAATCCTCGCAGGAGCGCACGAAGGCGGCCAAGCCCCGAGGTTCCGGCGGCCTGCCGATGCGGCCCAGGGCGGACACGGCCGCCCTGGTCTCGTCCAGGCTTGGGCCGTCAACGCCGAATCCGCCGTCCGGGTGGCCGTAGCGGAGGGCCATGGCCTGCAAGGCGTCGATCATGGCCGGTTCCAGCCGAAGGCCTGTGGCGGTGGACAGGGCACAGGCGCGGTCCTTGTCGCGGTAGGTTTGGGCCTGGAAGGGCCTGGGGGGCCGGTTGGAGGCCAGAACCTGCCGCAGCAGGGCCGCCACGGCCTTCCCGGGGTCATGAACGGGAGGCACGCCGAGGAGGCCCAGACTCAACAGGGTGAAATACGTTCTAGGCAGGGGGCCGAAAGAGCCGTCCGCGTCCTGAAGCGAGCGCAGAAAGGCCGCCGTCCTGCCGCTGGCGTGGGAAACGCCCAGGATCTCCAGGGAGGCCAGGGCGTAATACGTGTCGTGGGGAGTGGGCTCGTCCAGGCGATAGAAGCAGAACCCCCCGCTTGGGCAGGCCCGTTCCAGGATGTAGGCGGCGGTCTGCCGCCGGGTGCGATCCAGATGCATGAACGGACCCCCGATGCGAAAGGCCACAAAAAAACCACGCGAAAGGCGTGGTTTTCATTCCATAGTCCCCCTGCCTTGTTGCGGCAGGAGTCATCAGCAGCACGGCGGTTATCCGGGGGACTCCATCCCCTGCGTCCCGTCTACCTCGGGAAGGATGGGAAGGCAAGGGGGGGCCGTTTCCGGCAACCGGCCCGGGGCCGCCCCGGCTCAGCCGTCCGGGGACCGGCGCCGCCACACCCCCAGATACCAGGCGCCCAGACCGGCCAGGACGAAAAAGCCGTCCCGTACGAGATACCAGGCCATGTTGCCGCCGCTGCCTGTGGCCGTCGAGAAACAGCCGCAACTGACGTCCAGGCCCCGGGCCATGTTGGCCACAAGCGACGCAAAGAAGGCCACAAGCAGGGCCACGGACAGAAAAAGCGCCCCCTCGCGCCATTTCCCCAGGACCAGGGCCAGGGCCAGCACCGCCTCCAGCCAGGGCAGGACCACGGCCGTGAAGGGGACGGCCGCTTGCGGCAGCAGCCGGTAATCGCGGATGATGGCCGCGAACTGGTCCGGATGTGCGATCTTGTCCAGGCTGGCGTAGGCGAAAAGCCCGGCCAGGAAAAGGCGCAGGGCCGTTTCCAGCGCCGGGACCACCAGACGGCCGGCCCGGCCGGCCCGGGCAGTCCGGGAAGAAGCGGCACCTTGGAGGGAAGGTGCTGGCCGGGTGGTCACCGGCCCTTCTCCACGGGCAGCCCCTCGTTGTTCCACAGAGTCCAGCCGTTTTTTAGGACGTAGACGTTTTTCACCCCGCGCGCGGCAAGCTTCGCGGCCAGTTCGCCGCTCAGGGGGCAGCGTTCCCCGTCGCAATAGGCGATGACCGCGTCCTTCCCGGCCAGCTCTTTTTCGATGCCCGGGAAGATCCGCTCGAAATCGTCCACCGGGACGCTCAGTGCGCCCTGGATGTGGCCGTCGGCGAATTCAAACCCGCTTCTGGCATCCAGGAAGACCGCCCGCCTGGACATGGACAGCACCACGGCGTCCTTGAGGGCGATGTCCGTGGAGTCCCCGGGCAGGGTGACGGCGCTCGGCGTGGCCCCGGCCAGGGGCAGCCCGTCCGGGCGCAGGGCGTTGACGGCCAGCCCGGCCGCCACGGCCATGGCTACCAACAAAAACGACTGCATGAGCGTTTTGCGTACCAGTTGCATCCTGTTCCTCACGATTCGAGAAATGGTCTGGCGATGAAGTAAAGGCCCAGAAGCGCGATCATGCCCCCGGCCAGTTTCCGGAACCGTCCGCTGGCCTCGTGGAAGGAACTCTTGGCCAGCATGCGCCTGACCCAGGCCGTGGAGCTTCCGGCCACGACAATGGGCAGGCAATGCCCGATGCCGAAAAGCAGGATGAAAAGCAACCCCGTGGCCAGCCGGTCCTGGATGGTGATGACCGCCAGGATGGGGGCGATGAACCCGAAGGTGCACGAGCCGGACAGGATGCCGTACCCCAGGCCCAGGGCGAAGGCCCCGGCAAGCCCCTTGAGGCGGATTTTTCCCATCAGGCTGCCCGACATCGAGCAGCGCGCCACCCCAAGCATGTCCAGGGAGACCCAGACCAGGACCAGCCCGATGAGAATCGTCCACCAGGAGCCGATATCGCCCAGCATCCGGCCCAAAAGCGCGCACACCACGCCCACCGCCGCTATGGTGATGAAAAGCCCGAGCGTGAAGAGCACCGCATAGAGGGCGGCGCTGCGGCTTTTCACCGAGTCATCCTGCCCGCCGACATAGCCCACGATAAGCGGGATGGAGGCCAGGTGGCAGGGGCTGAACAAGACGCTGACCACGCCCCATAGGAAACAGCCCAGGGCGGCGATGGCCGTGCCGCCGGTCATCCACTGGTTTACCGTCAGAAAGAATTGGTCCATGTTCGTCCTTTACGGGGCCGGCATCCACCGGCCCGCCGGAACGGCCCGGGGAGGCGGCTCCCATGGCCGCAGGCCCGCCGCGAACGGCGCGGCCCGTGCGACCGGCGAGGCCGGTCGCGTTGCCGGGCGTTACGCCGGTGTGATCCAGGACAGAAATTCCTTTTTCGAAGGAACCTTGCCCACGGATTTGACCTCGCCGTCGATGACCACGGCCGGGGTGGAGAACACCCCGTAGCTCATGATGTCCTTCAAATCCGAAATCTTCTCCACATTGGCCGCCACGCCGGATTCCCGGACCGCGTCCATGGCCAGCTTCTCCACTTCCTTGCATTTGGGGCAACCCGGCCCCAGAACCTTGATGTCCATGTTCGTTCTCCTTTTACGGGTTTAATATGCCGTACATGTCCATGTCGCTGGCGATATTTTTCCGCAATACCGTGATGTCGCTTGCGACGTTGTCGCCAAGACGCCACCGCCACCCGGATTTCCGCTCCGGAAGGCTCCTTACGGTCACCACATTGACGACCTCGCCCTTGGGATAGGGATGCACCAGTAGGGTCGCGTCGCTGAAATACAGCTTGGTCTGCACGCCGCGCCCGGGACCAGACCCGAACACGATGTCGAAGGCCGCCGTGCCGTCGGACAAAAACGCCTCTTCTCCCTCGACCCCCCAGGGACAAAGGCCCACCAGGAGGTCCACCGTGTCCCGGAGCTCATGCGCCGCCGTTCGTATGGAGCGCATGGTCCGGGTCGATATCTCCCGGCCGTCGGCAGGCGCGGCCGGGAACAGGACCACCCCGATTGTGACGCCGCCCTTTTCAAGCACCCGGGTCTGCGGCTTTTCGCCATAGGCAACCCATCCGCTCGGCGGGGCCGCCGCGCCGGAGGCAAGCCACTGCGCCTCTTCCGGGGTATAAGCCCCGAGGTCGTAGCCGAGGTGTTCGTATCCGGCCACGAGGGTTTTCAGGTTTCCTTTTTCAGCGCGCAGCAGATCGTCGGAGTACAACTCGCTTCCGCCGGCCAGAAACACCGTACGCGAGGCGTTCCCGGGATCTGCCCGCATCTCCTTGAAAACCGTGGACCGCCGGGCCAGCCCGCCGATTGCGGAATTGCCGCAGGACGGGCAGGGGTCGCGATGCCCGAAGGAATTGCCCGTATAGACGAGGGTCAGGGGGGCTTCCCCCCAGGCCAGCCCGGGCATCAGGAAGAGCAGCGCCAATGCGGCAAGGGTCTTTTTCACGATGTCATCCTTGGGCCGGAAGGTGAAAGCGGCGGTCCGCGCCTTGGCCGGGTGCGGGCACGGTCATTGCCTGAGCAGCTTTTCCAGGATGTTCGATATGGACTGCTTGTCCATGAATCCTTCGTGCCGCCGGACCTCTTTGCCGTTTTTATCGTAAAAGATCTGGGTCGGAATGGCTTTAATGCCGAAAAGAGGGGTCTGGTCCGGGCGTTTCCAGACATCGATGAACACGATGGCCGCCCGATCCTTGTATTCCTTCTCCAGTTCTTCCAGGATGGGGGTCATCATCTTGCACGGGATACAGGACTTGGCCCCCAGGTCCACCATGGTCACCATGCCCGGCACGGGAACCTGGATGTCGTTTTTCTGCGCCGTCTCCGTTGCCCCGGTCTTCTGAGGCGAGGCGGCCGGTTCCGTCTCGAAGACGGAGCCTTTCGGGGCCTCGGCGCTGTCGCAGGAGGCCAGAAAGAGGGTTCCCATCAGCATAAGGGCCAGAACACACGTCACAGGGAAGCGGGCGGCAAGTGTCAGCATGGTCCTACTCCGAAAAAAGCGGGGTGATTTGTTGCGCCACGGCCGCGACCCGGTCGTCGTCCACCGGCGTATTGCCCTTCTCGCAGCCCAGGTCCGTCAACCGGACATGGACGAAATCGGCGAACCCGGCCTCTTTCAGGGTCTTGGCGGCGCAGTCCAGGGGGCAGCCGTCGATGGCCAGGATCTTACACGCCGCCTCGGTGGACTTGACGATGCCGCTGACCCGGCCGCCGATCCCGGCCAGACAGAACATCTTGCCCACGCCGTCCCGGGTCAGTTGCCGGGCGGCCCGGTCGGCCACGGCCCCCACGTCGGCCCCGCCGGAACAGGAAAAGATCAGTTTTGGGGCCGTGGAGCAGGCGCAGCCTTTTTCTTGAGCCATTGTCGGATCCTCCAAATCGCACAGGGTTGATGGAAAAACTACATGGCGCCGAACAAATATCCGCTGATGGTGGCCAACACGATCACCAGGCAGACGAAGACCACGGTCTTTTTGGTGCCCATGACGCTGCGGATGACCAGCATGTTGGGCAGGCTCAAGGCCGGTCCGGCCAGAAGCAGGGCCAGGGCCGGTCCCTTGCCCATGCCGCTGCCGATGAGGCCCTGCACGATGGGCACCTCGGTCAGCGTGGCGAAGTACATGAACGCCCCGGCGAACGAGGCCGCGAAGTTGGCGAAAAGAGAGTTCCCCCCCAGCGCCCGGCTGACCCATTCGGACGGGATGAGTCCCTCGTAGCCCGGCCGCCCCAGAAGGACGCCCGCGATGAGCACGCCGAAGAGCAAAAGGGGCAGGATCTGCTTGGCGAAGTCCCAGGAGGACTTGAACCACTGCCCGAGCTCGTCCTCGTCGCGGCTGATGAAAAAGGACAGCCCCACCACGGCGACCGTGAAGGCCATGGCCGGCTCCTGCGGAAAGGCGATGCCCAGGGCCACGGCCGGGGCGGCTGCAACGGCCATCTTCCCGGGCGGCATCTTGAACCAGGAAACCAGGATCACCCCCAGGGCCACGGCGAAAAAGGAGGTGATGGTCCACTTGGCGGCATAAACCATGTGCCAGAAGCCCTGGGCCTCGTCGGGCCTGCCCCAGTTGGCGAAGACCAGGATGCCGACCATTGTGGCGAAATAGAGCGCGGTCTGCCACAGGGGCCTGGCCGGTTTCTCGTCGGGCAGTTCGGCCATGGCCGCCGCCTTGGCCTTCTCCTCCTTGCGGAAGATGAAATGCATGGCCAACCCGATGACCACGCTGAAGAGGATGGCCCCCACGGCCCGGGCGATGCCGATCTCCGGGCCCAGGATGCGCGCCGTGAGGATGATGGCTAGGATGTTGATGGCCGGGCCGGAATAGAGGAAGGCCGCAGCCGGCCCCAGGCCCGCGCCCATGCGGTAGATGCCCGCGAAAAGCGGCAGGATGGTGCAGGAGCAGACGGCCAGGATGGAGCCCGAGCAGGAGGCCACTCCGTAGGCGCAGACCTTGTTGGCCTTGGGGCCCAGGTAGCGCATCACCGAGGCCTGGCTGACGAACACCCCGATGGCCCCGGCGATGAAAAAGGCCGGAACGAGGCACAGGAGCACGTGCTCCTGGGCATACCACTTCACCAGATAAAAGGCCTCGAGCAGGGCGTTGTCGAACCTCGGGCTGCCCACGGGCAGATAGAAGCAGGCCAGAAAGATCGCCGCAATCCAGGCCAGTTTTTTCCATTCCTCGCGCCATTCGATCATGGGACAATCCTTTCGCTCGTTGTTGGCGAAATCGCCAAATAAAGGCCAAAAAAATTATTCCTTCCCGGCCCGGATCACGGACTCGATGCAGGCGAAAAAGTTCAGCACGCACGGCGTCTTGAGCCGGTAATACACTTGCAATCCACGTTTTTCGTCCACCACGATGCCGCTTTGCCTAAGCAGGGACAGGTGCTTGGAGACGGTGGAGATGTCGTGCCCCACAAGCTCGGTCAACTCGCACACGCACCGCTCGCCCCGCGACAGTTCGTCCACGATCAAAAGCCGCGAGGGATGCGCCAGGGCCTTGATGACCCGGGCCCGTTCCGCGAACATGTCCTTGGTCGGCCGTGGTGTCGTGAGCAGTTCGTGCATGGGCAACTCCTTGGCGAAATCGCCAAACGGTTTTTGAGATAATCCCGGACCCCGGGCCTGTCAACTGGAGAAACAAAATAATCTGCCGAGGGATGATCCTCCGGACCGAAGCTCCGTGGGAGCTCGGCCGGGAGCGGACAAGTGAGGGAGGCCGGGGGGACGGAAAGGCCGGGGCCGGTTTCCCCTGGGGCGTGTTGCCGGCTGGCATGGCATCGGGCGGCTCCCGCCTTCACGGAGGGAGCCGCCCGACGGCCTAGACTTTGATCAGTTTGACCTGGCTTTGGTAGAAAACCGCGCTGCCAGCCACCACATCCACCAGACCGGTGTTTTTCAGCACCGGATCGATGCGCATGGCCGCGTTGGCGTGAATGCCCCGGGTGCGCCTTGCGTCGCCCGCCACCCGCGTTCCGTCGATCTCGAAGTCACCGGCCCCGTTGGCCCAGTGCCCGAAGCCCAGGCTGAAGGCGATGTGCCCGGGGCGGATGCCCTGGATGATCTTGACCCTGCCGATCATCGGCTTGGCCTGGTCCGGCGTGACCATCCAGACCCCGTCCGGATTGGTGGGCGAGACCACCTTGACCTTGTCCCCGGGGTGCAGCCCGAGCCGGGCGGCATCGGCGGCGTTGATCTCCACATGGTTCTCCGGGCAGGTGGCCAGGAGCCAGTAGTTGCCGATGGTGCGGGTCTTGGTCTGCACCATGGTCTTGTACGTCAAAAGCGTGAGGTCGAAGCCCTGGGCGGCATCGTCCAGGGGCCTGCCCGTGCAGTCCCTGGGCCCGGACACGTAGTCGGCGTAGTGGTGGTAGGGCTTCCCGGTCATGGAGTTTTTGGTCTTGAGCATGTTCTCCATGTAGATGCCGAGCAGTTTGCCGTACTTGTTGACCAACAGGCCGTCCTTGTAGGCCTTGGCGTATTCCTGGAATCGGCCGCCCCGGTTGAGCACGTGCACGACATGGGGCCAAAGGGCCTCCCCCACCACGGCCTTCCACCGCGCCGCGTCGTAGACCGTGTCCGGCAGGTGCCGACGGGCCTTTTCGAAGATGGCCAGTTCCTCGGAGCCTGCGGCCGGAACCGTGTCGGACCCGTCCTCCTTCTCGCCGAAGGCCACGTTGGCCACCATGCGCAGGTACAGATCCTCCTGGCGTTTGAGGTGCAGCCCTTCGCCGAAGGCGTTCGGGCCGAAGTTGGACAGCTTGAGTTTCTCGGCCAGCCCCAGGAAGACGCTTTCCAGGGTGATGGGCATCTTCTCCCCGTACACGGTCACGGTTTCCGTAAGCGTGGCCACGGCGGGCTGGCGGATGGGGAAGACCTTGAAGGGCACCGACGGGTGGGATCCCGAGAACTCCCACCGTTCCAGATAGGTCGCGTCCGGAAAGATGTAGTCCGCGTACATGCTGGTTTCGCCGATGGTGATGTCCGAGGCGAAAAACAAGGGGAGCTTTTTGGTGTCCGTCAGGATGTCGATGAGGGCGTGCCCGGCGGGCAGGGCGTAGACCGGGGCCCCCATGTACAGGAAGAGCGCCTTGACCGGATAGGGATAGGCGTCCCCGATGCTCGGGACCACCTCCTGATACACGTCCGAGCAGAAGGGATACCACACCCGTTTAGCCGGGAAGGCGTCGAACAGGGTGGTCTTGTCGAAGGCCTTGCCGCCCCGGATGATGTCGATGCCGTATGGTTTGATGACCTTTTGCTTCCCCACGTCGAAGGGCTGGCCCTTCTTCTTGCCCGAGGCGTCGTAGGTGGTGGCCTTGCACAGGCCGCCCATGTGGTCGTGGTTGCCGATGAGGATGTTCACGAACATCCAGGCCAGGACGTTGTAGAATCCCGAGGTGTGCTGCGACACGCCCCGGTGGATGTCGGCCACGGCCTTTTTCCCGTGGCTGGTGAACTCCCTGGCCACCGCAGCCAGGTCCGCCTCGTCGAGTCCGGCCGTCTCCGCCCACTGGGCCAGGGTCTTGGCCGAGGCTGCCTCCTTGTAGACCTGGAGCACGGTCTTGACCTTGATGCCCTGCACCTCGCCGTCCACGAAGAGGTCGCCGGTTGCGGGCGCGTCCTCTCCGTTGGGGTCGAAAAAGACCGGAGCGCCGTCTTTTACGGCCACGAAGGCGTCGAATTCCCATTCCTTGCCGTCCGCGTCCTGGCGTTTTTCCGTGGGCAGCCCCAGGTCCGAACCGCGCAGGAAGGGGCCGGGCAGTCCGTTGTCCCCGACCTTGACCAGCCAGGCGGTCTGGGTCCAGGTGGGCTCGTTGGCCTTTTTGGCCGCAGCCTTGTTGGCGTTGGCCAGGTAGCGGGCATCGTAGCGTTCGTTGTCGATGATCCAGCGGATCAAATACATGGCCGCCGCGCCCACGCCGTTGGATGTGACCGGCAGCCACTTCCAGGCCCGCGATGCCGTCTTCGAGAAGCGGGGGTCGATGACCGCGTATTTGTAGTAGCCCCCGGCCACCCCGTTGGTGATCTTGGGAACGCGCAGGGGCGGGCCGTAGTTGGCCTCGAAGGGGTTGGCCCCCACGAAGATCACGAATTCGGAGTTGGCGATGTCCCCCTGCCAGTAGAACTTGCTCCCCCCGGTCCATTTGCCGGCCGTGAACTGGTCGCTCATGGCCTTGCAGGTGAAATACAGGGAGCCCTGGCACACGGTGGTATGGCCGTGCCGGTTGTTCGTCCCCAGTCCCGAGCAGAAGCGCTGCACGAAATCGCTGCGTCCTCCCTTGAGCCGGCCCCAGTTGAACACGAACTGGTTGTTTTTGAACCCCATGTCCGGATGGTCCGGGTCGATGAGATACTTCAGGTTGTCGGCGTGCCGGGCTTTAAAGTCCTCCAGGGTCATCTTTTTCTGGGCCACGGCCTCGGCGTCCGCTGCCAGGTTCTTGGCGATATCCGCATCCCTCAGGGGGCAGATGTCCTTAAGTCCCTCCACCGGGCCCTCGCCGAACAGATCCCCGCCCTCCACCACCTCGGCGACGGCCTGCTCGAAGGGGATGGCGGTCCATTTGTTCTCCCCGCGTTTTCCGGCCCGCTTGAGCACCTTCACCACCCGGTAGGGGTCGTAGAGGGTCTGGATGCCGGCCTGGCCCTTGGGGCAGAGAGCCCCTTCCATGAGGGCGGCCTCGGTCAGGGGGATGTTTGGGGGCAGATGCGGCGCCAATGTCCAGGGGTTGTAGGGGTTGCCGTCGATCTTGGCCACCCGGCCGTCCACGATCTTGACCTTGATGCCGCAGTTGGTGTTGCACTGCTGGCAGACCGAATAGATCTGGTTTTCGGGCCGGTGCCGGGCTTGGCCGTCCGGGTCCGCAGCCTGGGCCGCACCTGCCTGGATGTGGCCGAGCAGTCCGGGGACGCCTACTGCCGCTGCGCCTCCGGCCAGGGCCGCGCGTTTCATGAATTCGCGCCGCGAGATCATGCGGCCACGCGCCGGATGGCCGCCGCCGGTCTTGATGTTGCCGTTATCCATGAGCGCTGTCTCCTTTGCCCGTGATGATGGGCAGATACCGGGCGCCGAGCAGGAAGAGCAGAAGCCCGGAGGACATGACGAAGATGCTGACCAGCCATTCGTTGAGGTTGGGCACGTAGTCCGTGGTCAGGCGTGGACTGTGGAAGGCCTCGGACAGCCCCTCCAGCTTGTAGACCGCGAGGTCCGGCAGGATGAAATTGATGCGCACCGCAGCGAAGGTGGCCACGATGAGGAAGCAGGCCCAGGCCACGGCCCGGGCGTTTTTGCCGAAAAACAGCAGCATGACCAGGGGGACGAGGCTGCCGGCAACCAGGTGGACGACCCAGAAGACCCAGGCCTGCGGGCCTTTGACGATGTGATCCAGGCTGGCCACCACCATTTCGCGGCCGCTTTGGTAGCCGACGAAAAACTGCATGGCCTCAAGGCCCAAAAACACCACCAGCAGGTACATGACCACACGTCCCAGGTCGATGCACAGGGCGTCGGTCAGGCAGACGCCGGGCGCCTGCCGGGTGTCGCCGATGCGGAACAGATGGGCCAGAAAGACCACCAGCGCGCCGCCCGAGAGCAGGGCGGCCACGATGAACAAAAGCGGCGTCAGGGCGCTGTTCCAGATGGGCCGGCTGAGCAGGATGGCGAAAAACGCGCCGTTGGCCCCGTAGAAGAGCAGCCCTACGGGCAGGCTGACTACGGCCAGGCGATGCACCCTGGCGGCGTCCCTGGCGACGTCCTCCTGATCGTAGGAGGCCTTGCCCAGGGACAGCAGCCGGTAGAGCCCCCGCAGCCCTCCCCGGGCCGGATCGTTGGCCCCGGCCACCAGATCGCCCCGGATCAGGAAGAAGGTCTTGAGCAGGTACAAGAGGAGCATGGCGTTGAACAGCACGAACATCCAGGTCATGAGCGAGGAGAAGCTCGGCGTCAGGAAGAACTGGTAGAAGGCCCGGTGCATCTGGCCCAGGTCGAGGAGAATGAACTGGAGTTCGCAGAAAAGGGCCACCAGCACCACAAAGGCCGACAGACGGCCCATGCCCTCGAACTGGCGCATGCCGAAGACGTAGACCATGATGTTGACCAGAAAGGCCCCGGCCGACAGGCCGAGGAAGAACAGGTAGAAGGCGACCCACAACCCCCAGGGGATATAGGAGCCCAGGGCTGTGGGGTTGAGGCCGTGGATCAGCCGTTCGGAAAGCCCGAAGGCCCCCAGAACGATCCCGGCGACGGCCAGCAGGGCCAATGGCGTATAGAATTTGTATCGCATGGCGACGCTCCTATTTGAGGTAGTACACGGCGGGCCGGGTGCTCAGCTCGGGCTTGAGGACGAAGATCCTGGGAGAGCCGAGCAAGTTCGCCACAAGGCTGTCCGGATCGTTTTTGTTGCCGAAGTAGGTGGCCCGGCCGATGCACGAGGTCACGCAGGCGGGCAGCATGCCCACGGCCAGCCGGTGCAGGCAGAAGTGGCACTTGCGGGCGTTGCCGATGGGCGAGCCGTTGCCCCTATCAGGCCATTTCCGGCCGTATTCGTCGGCCGGGTATTTTTCGTAGCCGTCGGCGCAGGCCTTGCGTCCCATCAGGGTCGCCGGGCCGTCAGGGATGCCGGCGGTATAGTAGTCGCCGAAGTCCGAGGTCCGGGCCGCATACGGACAGGCCACCAGACAGTAGCGGCAGCCGATGCACCGGTTGTAGTCCATGACCGTCACACCCTGCTGGTTCTTGTAGGTGGCCGTGACCGGGCAGACTTTGACGCAGGGAGGATTCTGGCACTGCATGCAGGGCCTGGGCACGAACCGGCGTCCGACGTTGGGATAGACGCCCAGTTCCTCCTCCAGAACCGGGCGATAGACCACCCCCGGCGGCAGCGTGTTCTCCGCCACGCAGGCGATGGTGCAGGCGTGACAGCCGACGCATTTGGCCAGGTCGATGACCATGGCCCAGTGCACCCGGGACGGATCGTCCGCCATGGCTCGTTTGAGATCCCGCCCCATCCGGACCAGGGGATCCTCCTGTGCCGACGTCTGGTTGCTCATGTTCCCTCCCGTGGTTGAAGGCTCTCGGTCATATGTCATAGTATATTGGTCTGGTATTTTGTCGCGCCCTGCCGCACCCCCGCGAGGGGCACAGGCCTCTCGGGCACCTGAACCGGACACCCGGTGGATAGAGGGTTCCATCCATACTAACGCCGGATATCAAAAAAATGCAAAAAAAATCGTCCGGGCCACGGTCCACTGGAAATCCATTCAACTTGACATACCCGCATATGCGAATATGATCAAGTCATGATTGACACCGCAAAACGTCTCAAGGCCCTGTCCGACCCGACCCGGTTGCGCATCATGCGGCTTTTGGACCACGGCGAGCTATGCGTCTGCGACGTGACGGCGGCCCTTGGCCTGCCCCAGTCCCTGGTGTCGCGGCATCTCGGCTACCTGGACAAGACCGGCTGGGCGTCCGCAACGCGGAAGGGAAAGTGGGTGTATTACCGCCTTGCCCAGCCGTCCGATCCCGTCCAGGCCCGGGTGCTGGCGGCCTTGCGGGAGGCCCTGCCCGGCCTGCCCACAGCCGGTGAGGACCACGCCCGGCTGCTCGATCACCTCAAGACCAAAACCCCCGCCGCATGCGCATGACCCCCGCCATGTGGCAAGGAGACGGATCATGCCCGATTCCGTGGTGAAAAGGCTGTCCTTCCTGGACAGGTATCTGACGGTGTGGATCTTTTTGGCCATGGGCCTGGGCGTTGGCGGCGGCTACGCCTTTCCCGGGATCAAAGACGTCATCGACGCCTTCCAGGTGGGCACGACCAACATCCCCATCGCCATCGGGCTCATCCTCATGATGTATCCGCCCCTGGCCAAGGTGAAATACGAGGAACTGGGGCAGGTCTTCCGCAACGGCAAGGTGCTGGCCCTGTCGCTTGTCCAGAACTGGATCATCGGGCCGGTCCTCATGTTCGGGTTGGCCATCGCCTTCTTGTCCGGGTATCATGAATACATGGTGGGACTTATCCTCATCGGCCTGGCCCGGTGCATCGCCATGGTCATCGTCTGGAACGACCTGGCCAAGGGCGACTGCGAATACTGCGCCGGGCTGGTGGCGTTTAATTCCATCTTCCAGGTGCTTTTCTTCTCGGCCTACGCCTACCTGTTCATCACCGTCCTGCCGGGCTGGTTCGGGCTTTCGGGCGTAGTCGTGGACATCTCCATGGGCCAGATCGCCGAGAGCGTGTTCATCTACCTGGGCATCCCCTTCCTGGCGGGCATGCTGACCCGGTTCATCGGTCTCAAGGTCAAAGGGAAGGACTGGTACGAGCGGGTGTTCATCCCGAAGATCAGCCCCCTGACCCTGGTTTTTTTGCTGTTCACGATCCTGGTCATGTTCTCCCTCAAGGGCGAGAAGGTGGTGCAACTGCCCTTTGACGTCATCCGCATCGCCATTCCGCTGGCCATCTATTTCCTGGTCATGTTCCTGGTGTCCTTTTTCCTGTCCTACAAGGCCGGGGCCACCTACGAGCAGGCCACGACCCTAAGCTTCACCGCCGCCTCCAACAACTTCGAGCTGGCCATCGCCGTGGCCATCGCAGTCTTCGGCATCAACTCCGGCGAGGCCTTCGCCGCGGTCATCGGCCCCCTGGTGGAGGTTCCGGTGCTCATCGCCCTGGTCAATGTGGCCCTGTATTTCAAGCGGCGGTTTTTTCCCCATGCCGTGCAGACCCCGGGCGGGGTGTGCCACGTGAGCTGCAAGCCCGCGCCGGGGGCCTGATGTCCGGACGGTCCGTGGAACCCTCCGCCGACAAGGCCTTCTTGCGCCCGCTCCCGGCCAAAATCCAGGTGGAGGTCACCACCCGGTGCAATCTGCGTTGCGCCATGTGCGTCAAAAGCGCTGCGGGATGCGACATTCCCGAGGGGGAACTGTCCCTGGACGCCTTCAGGAACATTGCCCCGGCCCTGCCGTCATGCCAGGCCCTGGTCTTAAGCGGCATCGGCGAACCGCTCATGCATCCCGGCCTGCCGGACATGGCGGCCTTTGCCCGGGCCAGGATGCCGGAAACGTCCATGCTGGGCTTTCAGACCAACGGCCTGCTTCTGACCCCGGACATGGCACGCCGACTGGCCGGGGCCGGGGTGGACACCATCTGCCTGTCCGTGGACGCCCTGGACGGCGCGGCCACGGGCGGGGTGCTGCACGGCCAGGGAGAGACGGCGCGTCTGGCCCGGGCCTGCGACATGCTGCGCCGGGCCTTTGTCCGGTCGCCCCGCCCCCTGCGGCTCGGGGTGGAGTTCGTGCTCATGGCCGACACCGCGCGCCAGTTGCCCGCCGTGGTCCGATGGGCCGGAGAGCGGGGCGCGGCCTTCGTCATCGTCTCCCACGTGCTGGCCTACGACGCGGCCATGCAGGGCCAATCCCTGTTTGATCCGAACACCGTGAAGGCCACGGAGGTCTTTCAAAAGTGGAAGGCCAGGGCCATGCGGGAAGGACTCGATATCCACGACAGCCTGACGTTTCTGACCACGTATCATCGGACAAACGACCAAAAGCGCCTCACGGAGCTTGTCCGGCGCATGCACGAGGACGCCCATGCCCGGGGCGTCTGGCTGCATCTGCGCAACCTGCTCGACTGGGACCGGCGTAACCTGGATTGGCGTGAGGAACTGTATGCCGAGGCTCGGGCGGCCGCCCGGGATGGCGGCCTGGAACTGCGCCTGCCGCCGCTTCAGGCTGTGGACGACCGGCGCTGCCATTTCATCGAGGACGGGGCGGCCTTCGTGACCGCCCGGGGCGACGTCAGTCCCTGCCAGTTCCTCTGGCACGCCTACGCCTGCCACATGGACGGGGTGCAAAAGCATATCCGGCCTGTGACGTTCGGGAATCTGGGGACCGAGCCCCTTGACGCCGTGTGGGCCTCGGCGGCCTATGCGGATTTCCGCCGCGAGGTCATGGAATACGCCTATCCGTATTGCGCCAACTGCGCCCTGGTTCCCTGCGACGACATCATCGGCGACGTCTCCCCCTTCGAGGCCGACTGCCTGGGCGGCACGGTGCCCTGCGGCCACTGCCTGTGGTGCATGGGCGGCTTGCAATGCCTGCTTTGAGGCGCGTCAGGATTTTGGGCGGCGCGTCCGGGAGGTGTGCGTTTCCGGATGGCGGGCGTGGTCCGGCCACGGAGGGTGCTTCACGTCAGCGCAGGGCGGCGTAGAAATCGCACAGGGCGGCCGTCAGGCGCTCCTCGCTCCAGACGGTCTCCATGAAGGTCCGCGAGGCGCGGCCGATGCGGCGCCGTTCGTCCGGGGAGGCCACCAGTTCGCGCAGGCGGGCTTCCAGCTCAGCCGCCGTGCGGGCCACCACCCAGGGCAGATCGTCCACGCCGAAAAACTCCCGGATGGTCTCCGTGTTCCAGTCGTCCAGACCGGCGATGGTGGGCATGCCCTGGGACAGGGCCTCCAGGGAGGACATGCCGTAGTAGCCCTGCATGTGGTCGAAGACGATGTCGCAGGCCTGCTTGCGGGCCAGGCAGTCCGCATGGGGGACGTCGTCGATGAGATCCAGGTCCAGGGGCAGGACGGCTGCCAGCCGGGCGTGGACCGCCAGTAGTTCGTCGGTGTTTTTCAAGTCCTTGCGGGTGGGGGAGTGGCCCAGGCGCACCCGGCCGTCGGGCGTGCGCGGCCGCGGCAGGTACAGGGGCTCGTTCTGGGGCACGAGATTGGGCTGCAAACGGGCCCCGGGCAGCTTGGGCAACAGGTCCGGGGTGCAGACCAAAAGGTTTTTGCGCCCCAGGTCGCGGTATTTTTTCTGAAAGATTTCCGGATTGGCCCGGAAGACGTGGTGCCCGTGGTGGTGGTGGACGATGGCCTTGCCGGGCAGAAACGGCGCGGCGGTCAATGGCCCCAGAGGCATGTGCTCGTCGGCCAGCATGTGGAAATGGAAGACGTCGGCCGTCTCAAGGACCGAGGCCAGTTCGTCGAGGCCCGCCGCGTCGAGCAGGGGCACGTGCAGGTCTTTTTCCCAGTTGTGGGTGTAGCGCGTCTGGGTGGTGACCAGCCGGCAGACATGGTCCGTGTGCCGGTGCAGGGCGTTTCGCAAAAGCGACCCCACCCCGGCCGGATCGTTCTCGGCGATCATCACGATGCGCATGCATCCCCTCCTGGCGGCGCGCCACGGCGGAACGCGCGTCCGGCCCCGCCGGCAGCTCCCTCCCTGCGCCGGGTTATCTCACGGACATGGTCGCGGACTGCCTGTCCACGGCCAGGGCGTCCCAATCCACAAGCTCCTCGCACTGGACGCTACGCGTCAGGCGGCTTCCCAGCACCTCGTCCCACTGCACCGGGGAGATGCCCGTGCCGGGGCATTTGACCGTGATGTCGGCCTGGGAAAGGATGTGCCCGGCCGGAAGATCGCGGGCGAAGACGATGCTTTTGCGCAGCTTGGCGGCCGAGGACCGCTCGGTGGGGCAGACCTGCTTTTTGCGCAGACGCATGGCGGCCTCGGTCTCCCGGATCATGGCGCACAGGCCCGCGAAATGTCCCGGCTCCAGGGAGGCCTGATGGTCGGTGCCGCGCTGGGAGCGGTCCAGGGTAAAATGACGCTCCACCACGCAGGCCCCCATGGCAGCGGCGGCGATGCTCGGCCCAAGGCCGGTCTCGTGCCCGGAATAGCCCACGGGCAGGCCGTAGCGTTTGGCCATGGCGGCCATGACCGGAAGCCCCACCAGTTCGTCGGGGCAGGGATAGGAGCTGTTGCAGTGCAGGAGCACCACGTTGTCATGGTAGCGGCGCATCTCGGCCACGGCCACGTCCACGTCCTGCCAGTCGCTCATGCCCGTGGACATGATCACCGGCACGCCGGTCTCGCCCACCAGCCGCAGCAGCGGGATGTTGACCAAGTCCGCCGAGCAGACCTTGAACACCTCCATGCCCAGGTCCAGCATCTCCCGGGCGCTGACCAGATCCCAGGCCGAGGCGAAAAAGACCAGGCCGAGCTTTTCGGACAGGGCCTTGAGTTCGGCCATGGCCTCCATGCCCAGTTCCAGGGCCAGCCGGTGCTCGCCGTAGGTGGCGCCGAAGCTGTGCTTGCCGCCGTAGGGGGCTTCCTTCCCGGCCCGGGTGAACAGGCAGTCCATGTCGCGCTTCTGGAACTTCACCGCGTCCGCCCCGGCGGCCGCGGCGGCGTAGACCATGTCCCGGGCGATGCTCAAATCCCCTTGGTGGTTGTTGCCGATCTCGGCCACGATGAAGCACGGTTCCCCCGGGCCGATGCGCCGTCCGGAAGCGATGCGGATGCCTTTTACGGTGTTCATAGGCTCACGATCTCCACCCCCCTTGTGCGACACAAGGGCGCTAGCTGTTCACGAATCTCGGTTTGCCGGCCAAAGGACGTGATCAACACGGCCTGACAGTCCACCAGCTCCAAAATCTTGGGCGACGACACGACATACCCGTGAAACACCGTGCCGTGCTTCGCCGTGTCGTTGTCCACCAGGGCCATGACCTTAAACGGCATGTCGGTTAGGGCCGAGATGACCACCTCGCAGGTCTCGGAGGCCCCGAACATGGCGATTTTCATGATATCCCTGGCCCGAAGCCATTCCAGGCGCTCCCTACAGTGGCGTTTGAGCGCCGTGTAGATGTGGATGGCCTCGCTGGTGCAGTGGGAAACCATCTCTTCGCGCAGGCGCTCCCCCTCGGCGGTGAGCACGTAGCGGTAGCTTTTGCCGTTGCGGACCTCGAAACGCAGCAGGCTGCGGTTTTGCAGTTCGCGCAGGCGTTGGTTGATCACCGCGCCGCTGATGCCCAGGCGGCGGCCCAGATCGCGTTGGGAGAGATTGCTGTCCAGGGAAAGGGCGTCCAGGATGGCCAGCACCCAGGTGTCCTTGCTGGGGGCATAGTACTGCTTTCGCAGGGGCAGAACCGTGAGATCGTTCATGGGGCGACCAAATTGCCGTGTTTTCGCCCCACTTACCAGCCCCTGCCCGGCAGCACAAGCCTCGGCGTCAATATCCTGTTGTTTCAAGGGCTGAGCGGCTGTCGAAGTGGTGCCCATGGTGTCTTCGTCCTTATGTCGATCGTTCGGTTCCCTAACATTATCGGCAGAAGTCAGGCAATCTTTACCCTGTTCGGGCACGCTGCTTCCGCATGGGAAAAATCAGCAGCCGCCCAGGGCGAATGTCAGCGCCGAATCGATCATGCGTACGGATTGGGTGTCCGAGATGGTCCGTCTGCGCTCAGCCAGGGGTTTCACAAGCTTTTGGTCCCGGCCGTCATCTCGGGGCAGTCCGTACCGTTGCAGGGCGTGGGCCAGAAAACGCCGGGTCGCCGCACGCTGGCGCAGGTCGCGATGGTGTTCATGCACACAGCGTGCCACAGCGCCGGGCAGCGTGTCCCGGGCCGCCGCCGTGTCCGTCGCCGCCGCCTTCCCGGCCCGGGCGCCGAAGACCAGGCAGGCCGCCACCATGGCCCCTCCCAGCCGGTTGGCCCCGTGCATGCCCGTGGCGCACTCCCCGGCGGCGAAAAGCCCGGGGACCGTGGTCCGGCCATGCCCGTCGATGACGGCCCCGCCGTTCCCGGCGTGGGCCATGAGCGCCACCCGGAAGGATTCGCCGATTTGGCCCGGGGTCGACGCCCGGATGACGGCCACGCCCACCTCGTCTGTCTGCCCAAGGACAAACCGGTCCAGGGCGGCGTCGGCCAGGCCGTGGCCCAGGGGACAGTGCTCGGCCCGGGATGCGGCGGCGGCCCGCACCGTATCGGGGAGGGGAACGGGATGCCCCTGGCTGTCCAGGAGGCTGGTTGCGTCGCTAAAAAGGCTCCACACCGGCCAGAAGGCCCGATCCGGCAGCCGGGCCCACATCCATTGCAGGTAGGCCGTGTTGGCCATGACCGCCCCGGCGTCGGCCAGGATACCGTGTCCGGTCCCGGTGCCGCCCCGGCCCGCCTGGTTGTGGAGAAAAAGGGGCGCCGGGCCGCCCATGGCCGCCACTACGGCCCGGGCCGGCCAGACATGCAACCCCCCGGCGGCGTCTTCGCAAAGCGCCCCCAGCACCCGGGCCCCGGGAGATTCCTGGAGAAGCGACACGGCGGTCAGGCCCGGGGCCAGTCGTCCGCCCAGGGCCGTCACCCGGCCGGCCAGGCAGCGGGAGGCATGGGCCAGGTCGTAAAAGACGGCGGCCCGCCGGGACCGGGGGCTGAAGCAGGCCGGGAAGAGGCGCACGGCGCCGCCGTCGTCGCGCACGAAGCTTACGCCCAGGGCCTCCAGGCCGTGGCGTTGATCCAGGGCCTCCTGTGACAGAATTTTGACGAGGTCTTCCCGCACCATCCCGGGGCGGCCCAGGGTCAGGGCCTCGCGGCAAAAATCCTGGCGCTCGGCGGCGGTGGCCGGGGCATGCAGGCCCAGGCGGTCGTGGATGTTGGCGAACGACGACCCCGAGGGCCCGTCGCCCGGGGCGGCAACGGCCACGACGCTTCCGGGCGAGGCCTCCAGGGCGGCCCGGGCGGCGGCCAGTCCGGCCAGCCCCGCGCCGAGCACCAGCACGTCGGCTTCGGGCAGCAGGGCGGGCCGGGGAGTCATGACCCCTGCTCCCCGCGGGCGGATGCGGGCCTCAGGGGCATGCCGGGGACCGGCGACGCGGGAACGGGCAGCGCGGGGCGGGGGGATGCCCGGCCGCGGTCATGCCCGTAAAACGGTATGGGGGAT
>LNQE01001879.1_pt1 | contig 36037 bp, 37 predicted proteins | sample 603111 | NCBI WGS metagenome assembly LNQE01 (sample SAMN04260313, study PRJNA301899) | hydrocarbon metagenome | isolation source: hydrocarbon-contaminated ditch | place: Germany: Bremen | collected 1998
TTTTAGACCTTAGTATTAGACAAGTACAGCGGATGGAGGCGGAGGCATTTGGGAGTGATTAGCGCAGTATTTGCAGGTTAGGCAGGCTATATGATTAGCTGCGTATGTTAATTACATCATAAAACCCTGCTCACGCTAATAGAATGTTACTGACTCAGGTAATAATCATAAATATATTAAGGAGTGAGATATGTTTCTAGTAATGCGCAGAAAAACTGCAGGGATGTTTTTGGCAGGTATCTGTTTTTTCGGTCTTTCCCTTGGTGCTTATAATTTTGCCGTCCATCCTAATACACACAACTGGGAAAAACAGAAGTTGTTGTTCCGGGCGGTTAAGACTAATCAGAAAGCAGTGGCTCTGACCTTTGATGACGGTCCGGACAGGGTCAATACTCCAGCCTTATTGGAGGTGCTGGACAAACATGATGCTAAAGCCACCTTTTTCGTAATAGGAAGCAAGGCTGAGAAACAGCCTGAACTGCTGAAGAAGATGGCCCAGGCCGGGCATGAAATTGGCAATCACAGTTACGATCATGCCCAATTCAACGGTAAAAGTGACGATTTTATACTGGAAGAAATCCGAAAGGCCAATGATATCATTTCTGATCTAACTGGCCAAACCCCGAAATTTTTTCGCCCTCCGGGCGGTTATTTATCCTATTCTATGGTAGAACTTGCCAGGCAGGAAAAACTGACTATCGGATACTGGACCTGGAAACAGGACAGCAAAGACTGGCGTAATGGCAAAACTCCCGAGGAAATCGCCGGGCATATAAATAACAACATTAAACCTGGACAGATCATTATACTTCACGATGGCAGTTCAAATGGCATGCAAACGGTTGAAGCCATGAGTATTTTGATCCCGGAATTATATAAGCAGGGATATCGCCTGGTAACTTTGAGCGAATTGGTAGAACTGGAAATAGGAATAATGCCAGCTATAAGAAAATAGAAATGTAAAAACTAAAAATGGGGAGATGAATGACATGCCCAAACTTTTTGGTTTTTACCAGATACAACGGCAGGCTAAAATAACTATAATCTGCCTGCTGGCACTGGCAGTTCTGGGCAGCAGTGTTGCTTACGTGCAGGCGCACTACACTTTGAAGCCAATCTACGAAGTGAAAACCAATAAGAAAATAGTGGCCCTTACTTTTGATATAAGCTGGGGCAGTAAAACTCCGATCCCGGTTCTGGAGATATTAAAAGAAAATGACTTGCAGTGTACGTTTTTTCTTTCTGGACCCTGGGTCAAAGAATACCCGGACATCGTCAGCAGAATCAAAGAAGATGGCCACGAAATAGGCAGCCATGGATACCGTCATATTAACTTGAGTAATCTTAGCAAGACCGAAATTAAGGAAGAAATCAGCAAAGCTCACCAGCTTATCAAAGAAGGAACCGGGGTGGAAGCATCTCTTATCCGAACCCCCAATGGTGACTATAATGATCATGTGATCGAGGCTATCCATGAAAGTGGATATGAGGCTATACAGTGGGGCACAGATTCGCTGGATTGGATGAATCCAGGAGTGAGCTCGATCATTGAAAGGGTTTGTCAGAAGGTTCATCCGGGGGACATTATTCTTATGCATGCCAGCGATACCTGTAAACAAACTGCAGATGCTCTGCCAGCAATAATTAAATATTTGAAAGAACAGGGCTATACATTGGTCAGCGTTTCTGAACTTTTGCAGGAAAGTAGCAATACTAAAAAATAGGCAGAAATTAAAACAAGCCGTTAAAGGCTAATTTCTTAACGGCTTGTTTAATGTTGGGCAGGCTTCTCTTCTTCATCGATATGCTCCAGCCCGATAGATCTTAATATTTCATCTATCAATTTTTTATCCACTTTCTCACCTCCTTAGCAGCTGAACTACTATGCAACCTAATCTTACACCTGACAAGTTAAATAATAAGTAGCTTTGTGTAAATAGTATGTAAATTCCAGGTGAAAGTTGTTGTTATAAAATATTCGCGTCTATTTCTTTTTGCTCAATCTTTTCTCCGGCATTAAGTATTCTTAAAGGCTTCTCTATTGGAAGCGGACTTTTTAGCTCTGAAGATGAAGCAATCCCCATATCCTTAAATTTTCTGGCCGTCACCAGTACTCTTCCCTCCAGAGATCCTGCCGTCCGATTGTACGATTCTACCGTTTTTTCCAACCCCCTGCGCATATCAATGAAATGCTCAGCCATTACTCGGATACGATCGTAGAGCTCCTTCCCCATTTCGCTTATTATACGGGCATTTTCACCTACCTGTTCCTGCCTCCAGCCATAAGCAACCGAACGCAGCAGAGCTATCAGCGTGGTAGGAGTGGCTATTATGACTCGCTGCTCTACCCCGTATTCAATCAACTGAGGCTGGTATTCTAAGGCAGCGCTGAAAAAAGATTCCCCGGGCAGAAATAATACTGCAAATTCCGGAGTAGGCTCAAATTGTTCCCAGTAACTCTTGCTTCCCAGATTGTTGATATGATTTTTCACCTGGCGAGCATGATCTTTTAAATGAAGAATTTTTTGCTGTTCATCTAACGTTTCCACCGCTTCCAGATAGGCCTGCAAGGGTGCCTTGGAATCTATAACTACATTCCTTCCCCCTGGGAGCCTGATAATCATATCTGGCCTCATTAGTCCCCGTCCATCGGTATTAGTGCTCTGCTGTTCCACAAAATCACAATACTGTATCATTCCGGCTACTTCAACTACCCGCCTGAGCTGTATCTCTCCCCATCTACCTCTTGCCGCAGGTGCTCTCAGTGCTTTTACCAGACCGGCAGTCTCACCCTGCAGCTGCACCTGAGTTGCAGCCATGGATTTAATCTGTTCACTCAAGCTGGCATAAGCCCCAACCCGTTCTTTTTCAATGGTACGCACCTGCTCCTTAACCTGCTGCAGTGCTTCCTGCAGTGGGTTCACCAGATGGTTTATAGCCTCTTGACGCATTTCCAGTTCCCCCCTGGCTCCTTGCTGATATTTCTCCAGGGTAGTATGAGCCAACTCCAGGAAGGCTTGATTATTACTCTTTAATGCTTCTGAGGACAGGGCCTGAAAAGACTGGAGCAGATTCTCCCTGGCATCCTGGAGTAAAGCCAGGTTATCTATGGTTTTTTTCTTTTCTTCTTCTAACCTGCTTTTTAATTCTGCGTGCAGGGTATTAAGCCTGGTATTTTCTTCCCGCATACTGTCCAGGTTTCCTTTTTGTTCGTTAAGCTGCCCCTCTAGAAGGATTAATCGATGGTTTTTCTCCTCTGCTGCTGCTCGAGCCTGCTGCTGTTCAGATAACTGCTCTCTCAATCCTTCTATCTCAATATGTAAGTTCTCCATCGTATTCCTGACTTCCGTCAGATAAGCTTCTTTATCCTCCAGCCTTTGGACCCAAAGTTGTTCTAAGGCCCTGCTTTCGCTTTCATGCTTCTGTTGGTCGGCATTTATAATGCTGCGGGTGAATGGTATCGAGATGCAGAACCCTATGACTACTGCAGCAAAGAATATTACTATATTCAGCAGATAAGTATCCATTTAAATCACACTCCCTAACCACGAGGTTGATGCCGGACTCATCCTAATAATCCAGCTCATCCCTAATCGTATTACGTACTCTCCAAACCACCATTATACTTAAGAAAATAGCTTCCCAATCGCTGCCTGGCAACCGTACCAGAATTTAACAGGATATCCGGGTGAATCATGTAAAAAATAACTATTATAGTATCTATCGACGAAGCGACAAGTTTGCCCAGGAGCAATTGAAGTGAGGGTGTCTTATGTTGAGCAAAGATGGAGTAATTGCAAGATATATACTGGCTTTCTGTTTCTTTTTTCTATCCGGCTCCCAGATGCTTACCGGAACTGCTGGAGCTATAAGTGGAATACTAGGTACTGTAGAACTCGGTACCGCTCTCTTGCGTTATTCACCGCTATATGAATTGTATGATTTACTTAAAGCCAGCCGCTACCACGTATAAGAACATTATTGGTACAGGGTTCGGTTTTTATATTTCTACCCATTGTCCATCTTCCATACGATAAGCATCAAACTTGTCTTCAGGGATTTTGATACCCTCCCAGGTTTGCTCGAGTTTGTACTGCAGTTCCTTGACCGTTCCTGCTTCAATTTCCTCAATACGGTATTTGTAAGTTATGTATCCATTATCGTTTTCCGAAGAAATGTAAAACACCTCGCCTGACTCTCCCCGGTAGTCCCGAGGAAAGAAGATCGTGCTGGTATCTTGATTTATTTCGGAATCTGCCCCGATTGAATCCAGAAGGCAGTCTTTGGTCATATACTGCACCTGATTATCAATGGTATCATCATTTTCCAAAGTCCTGAAGAAGAAAAGAGCTATAAATACTATGAACGCTATATAGAGTATCCGGCGATAATTCATAAATACCTCCTGCTACCGACGTGCAAATAATCCTGTTTCCATTTTATCCACTAGACCCCTTTTGAGCAAATACTGCAGTTGGAATTGCTGTAAGGATATACGGTTTTACTGTCTGGTCTTAATAGCTTAACCTCTGGAGTGACTTTAATAAGCATAATTAGGCTCTACCCCCATGGAAAAAGCCCGGGCAATCCCGAACCCAGGCCAATGACAAAATCTTATCAGCGTTATCCGCCCAATCTGCGCATTAAGCACACCTCTATCAATAGCGTCTGTATCATTTCCGAACCCTGGCATTCAATCGAATTTTTAAATGTACCACAATAAAATGATAGCACATCAATTGCCTGGACCTGGAATGTTCCATAAGGGCTCTTTCATATCTTTGATCATCGATCTTGTTATCTTTCACCTTGCTGACATTGTTTTCTCTACAATCTGAAGCCCGGGTAATCCCGGGCTTCAGTTAATTGTATATTTTATATATAGTATCTACTCTAGTTTTTCCATCACATCGACAATCATGTCAAAGAAATAGTTTATATCCTCTTTATCATTCATCCCTGCTTTAAAACCTACTTCCGGGAATCTACCCGGACTATTGATTTTAACATTTACCATATAAGTAGCTTGATCCAATTCATCTTCAATGTTTTCTATATCCAGATCTATGTCGTCGAGGTCATAGGAAAGGGAATTATCATTTTCATTAAACACCTTTTCAAAAGCCTCCGAGTCAAATTCCTGTCCGTTATCAATAATCTGAGCTACAATCCACATTACGTCGGTGGCACTCATGTCCAATTCTTCGGTTAAATGCATGATCTCATTGGCAACTGGTGTGATTTTCAGCAGATCAGATAGATTTACTGGCTCGCCTTTGCCCCATCTCTTTTTCATAATCTCACCTCCGCATCTCGTCTCCGCCTCTAAACTAAAATAGTAAGCTAAAAGCGATAGACATCAACACTACATAGTACTCTCTCTTATTAGATTATATGTGAATTGCTATATAAAAAATAGTGATTTTTACTGGGAATCCACTTATTCCTTCGACAATTATAGACATTTTCCATTGTGCATATAATGCTTATGGTAGAAAACTATACCATGAAAAGAAACGCTTTGCAATACTTCAAAAGAAAATACATTCCATGCTCACATAAGCTTTATTTAATCAAAGCTATAGTCTATTATGTATAAATAATACTGATTAGGAGTTAGGAATGAAATTATTCTTAAAGGTGCTGGCATCCATTTTAACCCTGCTGCTATTAATAACATCTTATTACGGTATAGTAGAAGGTTTTTTCTTGAACACCTCCTTCTGGTTGCTGTATTTATCCATACTGGCAGGTGTTATGTTGAGTATTGCCTGCTTAAAAAAGCTTAACCGTTAAAATGGCAGCATTACAAGCTTGTATTTTCCAGCAGTTATGCCTGAGTGGATTCCATATTTTCCTTCCGCTCTTTTCTGATTCTCTCCACATCCGGCCTGATCTGTTTACGCAGATCGCTCTTGCATTCCTTCAAGAACTCTTCCAATTCCGAAGTAGTTATCACCGTATCGTGACGCCCCAGCCTTATATTGAGACAGTCGCTGCCCTGCAGATAGAAAATCAGCTCGGCCTTAATTACCTGTTGACCGTATTCTAGATAAGCATCTCCTCCGGCCTTATTACGGTCAATATGTCTGAAGTTCTCGAGCCTTAACAGTCGCATCCCCGTCCCCCCTCTATTTATATTATTTCTATATCGTAGTTCAGATTACCTTTTAGCCAAATAAATATGTAGATTTATTTTTTAATGCAGGTAACTTATAATATTACAAGTATCTTGTTATATATAACGATGAGGTTTTGCAAATTGAATAAATTCCCAGATTCCATCATTGGCGCTATTTTCATATGTATCTCAGCTTTTGCCTACGCAACCCAGACTATACTTGGGAAATTCGCGTTTTCTGCAGGTCTGACCCCGGAATCACTCTTGCTTTTGCGTTATATCTTGACTGCATCATTTATTACCCCCTACCTGTTTTTCAAAAAAAGTGCTGTTATCGATAAATCTCCTCTAGTCTTGTTACAAGCCTTCCTGTTTGCTTCAGAAGGACTTTTGTTTTTTTATGCCCTGCAGCATCTATCCGCCAGCATAACTGTAGTAGTATTTTTCAGCCATCCGGTTCTGGTAGCCATCAGTAGTTCAATAATATTCAAGGAAAAACTTCACTCCTATTTTATACTGGGATTGATACTGGCAATCACTGGAGTAATTCTGGTATCTGGATTATTAGGAGGAGCGGTAAAGTTATCTGTCCTGGGACTGGCACTCATAGTTGGTGCTGCAGTGCTTTATACCATATACAGTTTAATAAGTCAGAAAAATGTACGCACCGTCTCTCCATTGATAATAACCAACACTCTTGCTGTAGGAAGTATCGTTATATTGCTAGCCTTATATCATGATTTAAGCTTTTTAGCACAACTGTCTATGGAACAGCTCTTAATTACTCTGGTTATGACCGTTCTTAATACGCTTATAGCGGTAGTATTTTTCTTAAAAGGGGTTAAAAAAATTGGGGCTTCCCGAGCAACTTTGTTGGGAACTCTCGAACCTGTTCTTGCTATGCTCCTGGCTTTCTCCCTGCTGGGGGAAAGCCTGTCACGGGTGCAGATGTTAGGAGCAATCATGGTATTCATCAGCATCTTCCTGGCTGTTTATCCTGCCAGCAGCGGTCATCCTTCATCCAGCAGCAGCAGTAACACCTAGATCTATATTTGATAAAAGGAATAAAACTCTCACCTTTATTAAGCTGTAGATTTCAAACATACTTCCTGAGTAAACATGACTAGTTTACTGTTTACTATCTAATACAGCCTAATTTCCATAAGCAGGATACCCTGCTCTCTAACCTCAAATTTTGCTCTTGCTTCTTCATCTGCTTCTTCTTCGTATATCTCATGTAGATCACCTATATAATAACCGGCAGTTTCCTCATCTTCCCCTGCAATTGGGAAAAACGCATAACCCTCTTCATTTCTAAGCACATGTGGCTTATCCTGAATAAATCGTGGTGCTCCTATTCCCATCTCCCCGAACAAATATACACTGATAATAGATTTCTGGCTCTTGTTAATTTCATCAATTAGTCGGTCCAAACCTATTTCCACCCAATCTGCTCCTTTCTCAATGCATTTTTAAGATACTTCTATAGCTCAAGCGCATTTCCTGCGTTTATCGACAATTCTCAAAAACATGTATCAGTCTGATTTAACCGACCCCCTTACTATTCTTTTGAAAACTTCCAGGAAGTGCTGATCATATTGGTACATTACTCCGTTGCTATTCCATACCCCGGAACCTCTTACTAAAGGATTGCTGCAACGGCTCCCCAGCCAATCGGATGAGGGGCTGTCAACCGGGTCTTTGTTAAAATTGCTTAGCAGGGCGATCGCATTTTTTTCAATATATTTGGCTATTCTTCCCATGTCCCTGTTATTATCAATCGGTACTACCAATACTTCCATACTACCGGTTACTTCACTCACCAGGGATTCCAACCAGTGTTCTGTCTTCCTCGTAGATGCATTGACCTGATCTTCCTCCCAGGTCGTGCAAGACCGGGCCAGTTTGTTCATTATTGCTGTTCCTATATGCTTGCGCAGGAAAGACCGCCGATGATTGCCTCCTCCCGAATAGACCCCTGCTATATTGCCTCGATGGGTTAGAAGTTGGTTGTATATGGAGATTTTTTCATCCTGTTCAGAATAACTTTCTACCCTAACTATTCGCGGCTCACTCGTTTTCTGCCTGCATTCCCCTTTTTCATAGAAGAAACACCAGCCCTTGGCAGGTAACGTTTTTCTGCTAATCTCACCGATGTATATTCTATTTCCTTCCCGATGCTCGTACCAATCCAGGATACGGTATAACGCATCTAAATCCCGTTTTCTCATACTGGTTTGATTCTTCCTCTCATTAATTCACAACCCAACCATTAGTCCAAATACCCGGTTATTAATAAGTTTTTCTTTATAAGAACTTTTTAGATCTATAAAATGAGATCTTCGTTATTGTCATCGACCTGGCATCTTGCGGACTTTGCCGACAAGCTGGGGGCTGTTAATATTTCTATTAACAGCCCCCTTTGATACCTGAAACCAGCCTTAGAGCATCATCTTGACATTCAATGCTTTAAATGCTACAGCAGCCTGATCCCCCGGCCTATAACCGGTTTCCCGGAATTTCTGCACGGGCATAATGGTAGTCAGCAGGTTTTCCCCTACTTTCAAGGTTACCCTGGCCATATGATCACCTTCATCAACTTCCACTATACAGCCTATCAGACGGTTCACAAGTCCTTTGTTAGCAGGAAGTTTAACTATCACCTTTGCTCCATCTTTTACTTCTTGGCTGGCAGGCCCTTGATCCCCTTGCCGATACTCATTGAATAAGTCACACTCATCGTCGGTCTGGGTGCAATAACTTACGGCCTCACAGGTTTCACATTCTGCAACGGCTGGCTTTTCGTGCCAGGCAAAATTTTCCATGTATGCGCTATGTTCTTCCTCGGTACCGGAACAAAAACCATAGACTTCACAATTTCTACATTCAGAATACGAATATTGCATTATTTGTTCCCCCTTTAATATAACCCCTTTAGATATTGTCGTCTGCCAACCGGACCCCCATCCGATTTATTATGGCATCCAACAATTATGTATTTTGATCCCTCCTCTGCCTGATAATCTTATTTCAACACTAACACCTGCCATGATTTCAGTTAACCTGTCTTCCCTGGGTATACGGTAAGTAAGAAAAATCTATAATTACCCACCTTCTCCTTTTTATAGAAAGCTTTCCACATGTGCTCGGCCAGTTGAAATAGCATATTTTTGTTTTTCGTTATCTCTATCTACTCTGATGGTATAGTATAGCCTTTACACCCAGCAGGGCACCTGCTATACAGCCAGTAGAGTCACTATTTCCGGAGTGATTAAGTGCAGCAGGTACCGATTACTGATTTCTGTTTTTATCTAATTTAAATATTAGACATTAAATACCATCATTCCTCCTGCTCGGTTTTATAATAATATGTGAAATTGGAATCAATTTCCTGAAAAATAGAAGTCATCCAACAAATGGGCAGCAAAACATTAAGCGGTTTACAACAACAATGAATTGCTAATAGTAATTTTGGAGAACACAGTGTTCTGCTCTTAGCTACTGCACCCATGCACCAATATATAACCTTACAATAATCAGCATCAGCGTATCGAATAGGCTAACATGGCAAGGTTTTTTCCTGGTATTTGAGTAACCAAAATACATAGTTTCCATATTATATACCATCAAGTAAGAAAGGAGATGATTGTAGATGACCAATAAGCATTTCCATTATCATCCCTTGAATAGAGTATGTTTCACTCCTAAGAAAGACGCCTATATATCGGAATTTTATCCCACCACGAACTTTGGAGACCGCTATTATCTATTCACTAATCAGTATCAGGGATGTAATGATGAATATCAGTCTTTGATAAAATTCGACCTCTGTAAGGATGACTGCAGGCAGATACCACCTAACAGTTTTATTGAAAAGGCTTGTTTGCGCTTGTGGATATATCGTAATGAGGTACCCAGCAATAGAACTACCGAATTATGTGCTTATCCCATAGTTCAAAATTGGAGAGAACTGGAAGTCACCTGGAATACCCGGCCTAATTTTGATTGTTCCTGGCCTTTCTGCACCTGTATTTCTCCCGGGTTTATTAATGACTGGGTAGAAATCGACCTTACTAATCTGGTGAAGGCGTGGTATAAGGGTTATGTAGTAAACGATGGCATTCTGCTTAAATGCGATGAGCCTTATGACAGTGTTTTAGGCTTCTACAGCAGAGAATTTGAAGATTCTACCTACTGGCCTCGGCTTTGTGTAACTTATGGAGTCAAATGCTGTGTAGAACAGCGCCGTATTCCCAATAACTTTCAAGCAACTGAGCTATAAGGAACCAAGGAACCCCGTATATGGTGGTGCACTGGTGCCGGGGAGTATATCCCGGCACTGTTTTTTTACTAAAAAGGTGTCCTAAATATAAGAGTGCGGTTGGATAAATATTTGGCAATGTCGGATTTTATTGGTCAAGAGGTTAAAATCCAGCCCATTATGATATATTATTAGAACATATTACTAAAGACAGGAATAGTTGGATATATGGAAAATAGCAAGATAAACTCTGGTCGAGACAGATTTTCGGCATACTTCAAACCCTGTTCACTAGGTCTTAAGGCATCGGTTCCTATTGCAGTTGGTTATATTCCTATTGCAATTACATTTGGCCTGGTGGCAAAATCTTCAGGAATTCCAGATCATATAGCTCTATTGATGTCGTTTATAGTTTTTGCGGGAGCAAGCCAGTTTGTGGGAGTAAACTTGATAGCCCTGGGCACCAACCCCTGGGAAATTATTTTGACTACCTTCATTTTGAACCTGCGTCACTTTTTGATGTCTGCTTCCCTATCCATACGTATCGATCCTTCGGTATCCAGTGCCTGGCGCTGTCTTATGGCCTTTGGAGTGACAGATGAAACCTTTACAGTGGCTTCCCTGCAGAAAGATAAGATTCTTTCCCCTTATTTTATAGTAGCTTTGAATATGCTGGCCTTTCTAGCCTGGAATGCAGGTACCTGGGCCGGTATCTTCCTGGCATCAGGCCTGCCTGCATCCCTTCAAGCCAGTATGGGTATTGCACTATATGCCATGTTCATTGGATTATTAGTCCCGGCATTAAAAGAATCCCGACCGATCCTGCTGGTAGTGTTGATTTCTATAGGCATTAACTCAGCACTGTCCTGGATGCCACTGAGTGCAGATTTATCAGCAGGTTGGAGGATCATCTTCAGCACCATATCAGCTGCCTTTGCAGCGGCCATCATCTTTCCTGCGGGAACAGGGAGGCAGGAAAATGAATGAACTGCTGCTTATTGTGGTTGGTATGGCACTGGCAACCTATATACCGCGGTTAATTCCGTTGCTACTATTGGGGGATAAAAAAATGCCCCAATTCTTAGGCACTTTTCTGCAGTTTGTCCCTTATGCAGTATTAGGTGCATTGATCTTTCCCGGCATACTCTTTTCCACCGGGGATATATCTTCAGCTGCGGCTGGAGCAATAGCCGCAGTTTTATTGGCCTGGATGCGCTTGAATATTATGCTGGTAGTCCTGGGGGGTATTGGAGCGGCCTTTATCTGGTCCCTCATTATCTGACTGGCAACGGAGTATCACTGCATTTCATTGGGCATAACAGTATTTGATACCAGCAGCGGATAAAATTTTTTGCCTCGCCTATACCCCAGGCTGACATAGTAAGCACGATATTTACGCAGGTACAGTCTGCAGCATCCACTCAGTTTATCTACCTTAATATCATGATGCCGCAGCAGATCACCGGCTTCATATATCCGCATTACCAGGCCATGGTCTGCATCTACTGCAGGCTTTTCTTCTTGCTCTTCCTCTAAAAACCCGTTCTGAATCGACCAGCAGGCCATCCAGGCATCCTTTACCGGAATTAATTTGAGGTTGTTTTCTCCCTCAGCTATATGTTCGTTAGGATATGCCATGATCTCAGGAGCAGTCTCAAAATCCAATCCATATCGTAATTCACGCCAGGCATACCCCTTTTTCGAATCAACCGGTTTTTGTATAGTAGTTAAAAACCAGTATACTACCAGAGCAAAGAATACCAAAAAAATTATTCCTATTATGGTCGGCAGCAATACATAACCTCCTTATGTGTTCATAAAATTAGTATTGCCCGACCATTGCTGTAACATTAATTCAGGTTTTAAATAAAAGGTGTTAAATTATACCTGTAGCTGACATGAGTGCAAATATGTACTGCCTGCACATCCTAAAAGATGACTGGCCTTAGTGTTATGTGAAGTGCTGTAACAATCAACTTTTCTTAAGGAGATGATATTAAAAACGAATATCAAGCGGGTAGATTTGGAAGTAATAGGTATGAGCTGTAATCACTGCGTGGAATCCGTTGAAAACGAATTAGAGGCTAGCTTACTCTGCCCGGCCTATTTCACCCGGTTGCCAGCAAATCGAGCACTCCGCTTATAAGAACCACTATAAGACCCAGAATCATAACCACCAGGTAGATATTTGAAAATAGCCGTTTCCTCATGGTGAGCTTATTATAGTGATCTGCTGATACAGCTTCATCTTTATACACCTGCTCTTTTGTTTCCTGACCCAGGAGTTGCGCAGCTTTACCAAACTGCCCTGCAGGCACATAAAGATCTATCCCGCCAGGGGAAATACCCATGTATATTTCCATATAGGCTCCCGAACCTTTACTTTTTTCCAAGACCGTGATACCTGCCTCGTTTAACAGCGACTTTATCATCCCTGCTTCAATATGGTCGCGAACATTTGCAATTAATTGCCACGAATCATTGCTGCCTTTCATTATCATAATTCCTCCTAACGAATGTTGTATATATTTTAACATTATATTGCTTTCTTTAATTAGCCACTTCTTTTTTGAATCGTCAGCTGTAACCTGGGTCAGGTGTTCCTGTTCCCATATATTTAGCATTATCTGTAAATTGCTTAAGCGGGGTTTTTAAGAGGTTTCCGTAAATACTATTAAGTAAATATTAACCCGACTCAGGAGGTATATACAGAATGAATAAACAAGATGGCCTTTCAGCCTGGCAGCTTACTATGCTGGCTCTGGGTACCGTTGTAGGCGGCTCTTTTTTCCTGGGTTCTGCCATAGCTATCAACGCAGCCGGACCAGGCATTCTATTATCTTTTATACTAGGAGGATTGCTGGTTTATTTGATCCTAACTTCTCTTTCCGAAATGACGGTTGCTGATCCTCAACCGGGGTCATTCAGAACGTACTCAGAACAGCAGTATGGTCCCTGGTTAGGGTTTATGGTTGGATGGGTCTATTGGACCGGATTGGTTCTGGCTATGTCCAGTGAAGCAACAGCGGTTTCACTTTTTTTACAGGCCTGGATACCCCAGTTTTCGCTGCCGTTGATCGCTATTCTGGTGGTAGTAGTTGTTACCCTGCTCAACCTGCTGGGCTCCAGAAAACTGAGCAATTTGGAAAGCGGGCTGGCCGGTATAAAAGTAGCAGCTTTGATTGGTTTTGTCCTGCTGGGCATTGCTCTTATATGGGGTATCTTTCCTGATAGATCTGCAGTTGGGGCAGGGGTACTGCCATCAGAGGCTTTTTTCCCGGCTGGGATAGGTGGTATCGCCGGAAGTATGCTTATAGTACTTTTCAGTTATGCCGGTTTCGAGATTATCGGCCTTGCTTCTTCGGAAGCCAAAGATCCCCATACAACCGTACGCAAAGCCATAAGGTACACTATCTTTACCCTGGTGGGATTATATGTGCTGGTTATTGCTGTTATGCTCCCCTTGATCTCAACCAGCAGCCTGACTGGAGATGTAAGCCCATTGGTAGCAGCTTTGACTGCCCACGGATTAGGCATCGCAGCCAATACGGTTAATATTGTCTTGATAACTGCTATATTGTCGACTATGCTGGCAGCAACCTTTGGACTGGGTCGGATGCTTCGCTCCCTGGCAGATACTGGAAACGCCCCAGCATTTTTAATAGATAAGGGAGATATCCCGCTTAAAGGCATCCTCTTCTCTGGGATCGCCATGCTGGCAGGGGTAAGTATGGCTTATCTGCTTCCCAGTCAGATATACATCTTCCTGGTCAGCTCCGGAGGTTTTTCCCTTCTTTTTGCTTACCTGGTCATACTTATCACCCACTATCGGTTTCGACAGCATAAAGGATGCCCCCCATCAGGACACTGCCAGTTACCAGGGTTTCCCTATACATCCTGGTTGGCCATTGTTAGTATCATAATTATCATCATGACCATGCCTCTGATACCTGGACAGGGTTCGGGTCTGCTGGCCGGTTTGCTGCTCTTACTCTTTTATTCTTTAAGTTATCTGTTTTTCAAAGCCTGGCCCCTGCACACAAGAAGCAGTTTCATAGCTTCAGCTAAGTTGCTCCGACATATTAAAAAAGATGCCGCACAAAATATCGACCATCATAAGAAGAAGCACCAAAGAAAATAATTTTTGATATGTTTCCCAGTTTATCCTAATTAGAGGAATCTATGGGTTAATTGTAGAAATGCATCATAAAACAATGCATTAAAGGAATGATGCACCCTGGAATTACTAAAAAAAATCCTGGGAAAGCTGGATGAGCTGCGCGGCAGTATGACCCGAGAAGAACGCAAAACCACTTATGAGCAGATACGCGCCAGTTCTTCGCCATCCCCATCATTTTATATGCTGGTGTGTATTTCCACCATAATAGCGGCTTATGGTCTGCTGGCCGGGAGTACTGCGGTGGTAATCGGAGCCATGCTGGTTGCTCCCTTGATGGGACCTATCTTTGGTATAGCCCTGGGTCTGTCCAATGGAGATAATACCTTACTTAGAAGCGCCCTGATTTCTGAATTCCAGGGCATCATCCTTGCAATCAGCCTGGGTTTTATCATAGGCTTGGTCCCTCTCCGCCCGGATTTTGGCCCGGAGATCATCTCCCGTACTCAACCAACCATATATGATGTTATTATTGCCCTGGCTTCAGGTCTGGCCGGGGCTTATGCCATAGTACATAAGAAAATAAGTCCAGCATTGCCCGGGGTAGCTATAGCCACCGCTCTCGTTCCTCCCCTTGCCACCTGCGGCCTGTGTCTGGCGGCCGGAAACTACAAATGGGCCTTGGGAGCCTTTTTGCTGTTCTCCGCTAACCTGGTAGCTATTGAATTCGCTGCTGCTGCCGTATATGGAATAGCAGGACTGGTTAAATTTCAACAGCGCAATGGATTAGCCATCTTGATCTTCTTAAGACGTTTTGGTCTAAGCTTTATTATCCTTATTGTGATGGCTGTTTTCATGACCCAAACTCTTGTCCAGATGGTCAATGAGCGTACCCTGGCTGAAAAACTAAAGACTGTAATATCTGAACAGGTAAAATTGAAACTGGGGGCAAGCCTTTCCGAACTTCGTTATGAAAAGCAGGGTGATACTCTGCAGATAATGGCAATAGTTATGACTCCGAATGAGTTCAGCACCAACCGGATAGCTGACATAGAAAAAGTGGTACGGCAGGAAGTGGAACCGAACAGCCATCTGATTGTCCGCTCATTGATCTCCAGAGATGCAGATCGAGACGGGCAGGTTTATATCAGTGATGCAGAGCAGCATAAACTAAATCAGCAGCTGACTCTAAATGAAATTCAGAGTCAAACTATCAAAATCATAAATGAAGAACTAAACCAAATACCTGGAGCCTTAATCGATAATGTAGATATTCAACATGGTCTTGATGAAAACCCTACTATTATAGTTGAGGTTGACACTCCCACTGCTATTGATCCCACCCAGGTATCATTAATGCAGGAGAAGTTGAATGATAACCTGGAACAATCGGTTCGCTTAATAGTCCGATCAATAATCAGCCAAACTGCTGATGATAAAAGATACCTTTACCAGGAAGAAATCGAGCCGCTATCCGGGGATGCCCTGCAATTCCACAATAAATTAAAGGCAGCCATAGAAGATCAGCTCTACATACAGCAACCGGCTGGCAAACTTCTGGAGTTTTATTATGGCGAAAAAGGTGGTGATCTGTTAGTGCTGCTCCAGGTTCGCACACCAGATATTATGGGGCCTGACGATGTGATGCTGATGGAACAAGCCCTGCAGAACAAGATCGATGAAAGAATTAAGGTAATCGTTCGTTGCAGCGTAGGCGTAGACGCTTCGGCCGATTACTATCTCAAAGGTTACGATGAAAACCTGGTCCAGGCTCTTCAATAGAATAATCTACTCTGGTATAAGAACTCATGCCAGAGTAGATTATTCTATTTCTGTGACCGCTAATGTAAGATAAGTTACAACAACTTTATTGATTTACAGGCATAGTTTTATTACCATACTTCCAATATATCCAAAAAGCTCAGCTAAAAAGTAAAGCTGATCCTCCTCGACAGAGCAACGAAGCCTATTGGAATTTTGGAATACTATTAAAATTTTCCACTATTTTTCTGTACAATAAACTACCGCCAATGTACCCGGGCCCACATGCAGACCTATGACGGGACCAATAGGAAATGCTGGCACTTCTCTATCGTACTGCTGGATGAGATCTTCGGCAAGTTCGCTCGCCCGCTGGTAGTCATGGATGTGATGTACAAGAAGGTGTTTAAGCCCGTATTTACTGGCATCTTCATGCAAAAGATCTTTTATCCGTTTGATGGCAGCTTTATTCCCCCGGACCCTTTCTTTAACATCAGTCATTCCATCGTTCACATAGAGTATCGGGCGTATTTTGAGCAGCGATCCGATCAAAGCCGAAGCCCCACCTATTCTGCCTCCTTTTATCAAATATTCTAAAGAGGCTGGAACAAAATAAAATCTTACTCTTTCTCTAATATCCTTAGCTGTTTGCACAATTTCTTCCATATTCTTACCTGCTTTAGCAGCCACAGCTGCTTCAACGACTTGCAGCCCTAATGCCATACAGTTTGTTTTAGAATCCATTATTTCAATACTGGCTCTCGGGAACTCTTCTAATAACATTTTCTTAGCATGCATAGCAGATTCATAAGTGCCGCTCATCTTTGCTGATAAAAATATTCCCAGAACCTCCTCGCCCCTCATAATGATCTCTTTAAATGTATCATGGATTATTCCCAGGGATGGTTGAGACGAAGTTGGGATTACCCCTTCTCGCTTTATTCTTTCGTAAAAATCCGCATACTCAACTGCGTCTTCTTCAAATGATTCATTAGGAAAGTTTACACTTAAATTTACTATCTTTATATCCAGATCCTTTTGGGTTACTTCTTCAATATAGGATGTACTATCTGTGACCAACTTTACAGCCATAATGATGTCCTCCTCCTAATTCCTTCCTCAGCTAATTCGACACGCATCAAGCTTTATTCCTGCTTGGGTCTGATATCTTTTTTATCCTTCTACAACCCATGATAGTCTACAGTATTTTCCTTGGAATTTCTATCCTGTCTGCGCGGTGCTCCCTGTGTTATTATTATAGTCAGCAATACTCATTGATCATCAATGTCGGTTATCCGGTTTATGCAAATGGTGTTTTCTTCCCTAATCGAGGTATCATATGGGCTGCTGTTGGCAAAAATATAAAGATTTAAATTGAGGAATGATTTTTTTTATTGGTTATACGAAAGGATGTACCATATCTCGGAGTTATAAGTTATCTTCAATGCCGGGAGTCACTTTTATCCTTTAGATGAACGTAAAATAGAAATCATAATCATAACACTAAAGATGCAGCTTAATTATTTCAAAGCCATCCGTTTCTAATCTTTTTTAGAAATTTAATAATAAAATTCCAAACTCTTAAAACGATAATTTTGATATGGGAGGTAATAATGAGAGTTAAAGTAATAACAGACAGTACTGCTTATCTGCCGGCTGACATAATCGATAAATATAATATAACGGTCGTTCCTTTGAATGTACATTTTGAGGGGGAAGTATTTAAAGAGGGTACCCGGTACAGCTATAAGGAATACTATGACAAACTCAGAAAATCTTCGGGCTTCCCCATTACGTCACAGCCCTCAGCAGGCGAATTTCTGGAAGTTTTCGAACAGCTTGCTTCGGGGCAGGATGCCCTTGTAATTCTGCTCTCAACCAAAATATCAGGCACCTTCCAATCGGCTAACATGGCCAGAGATCTGCTGACGGATAGAAATGTTAATGTGCACCTGGTAGATTCGGAGTTTTCCGGTATGGGACTTGGTTTTCAGGTCATAGAAGCTTGCGAACTACTCGAGGCAGGAAAATCTATAGATGAGGTCACAAGTAGATTGGCTGAAATGAGAAAAAAAATGCACCTTTATTTTGTGGTTGATAATCTAGAATATCTGGCTCGGGGAGGCCGCATGAGCACTATTAGCTGTAAATTAGGGACCCTGATCCAGCTGAAGCCTGTTTTAGCACTGCAAGAAGGTGAATTAGCATTATTCCAAAAAGTGAGAACCCTCCCGCGTGCGATGGCCGTTGTATTGGCGGAGTTAAATAAGGCCCAGGATAGTATAAGCAAAATAGCGATTATTAACGTAGAATATCAGGAAAAAGCCCTTCAGCTCCAAGAGCAGCTTCAGCAAAAATATGATGTCCCGGTTAGTATATGCGAACTGGGCCCGGTTGTAGGTTCTCATTTAGGTCCTGGTTCACTGGGTGTCGTATTTTACTAAAAAGATTTTGTTTTACCTTAATAAAATTAATTATCTACAGGTTTTCATCATACAATTTAACAAACAGATAATTAAGAGAGCCTCAGAGCCCCAAACTCATTATAGGCCTGGGCTTATCTTGTTATGGGAGGGGTTTGATGAACACTGAAGTACCGCTTAAGGATATTGAGCAGAAAGCATCTGTCATTGCCAGTGAGCATTTTAGGAAAGGCCTTAATTGCGCAGAATCAGTTTATAAAGCTATCCAGGATGTGGGATTAGTAGAATTCCCACCCGAGACTGTTGCTCTGGCGACTGCATTCGGAGGAGGAATAGGCCTTTACGGGGGTGTTTGTGGAGCCCTGGCGGGTCTGACCATGGCTGTAAGTGCAGTTCATGGACGCAAGCAACCCTGGGCAGAAGAACATCAGGATATAATAGATCAGCTTTATGGAAATCCTGGCCTCTACCGTTTCTTTAATCAAATCCCGGAGCAGTTTCAGAAGAAATTTGGTTCTACTACCTGCCAGGAGTTAATTAGTGATTACCAGGAATGGTTTGATAATCAACGTTTTTGCCAATGCAGATACATAGTTATGGAATCAACGATTATGGCGGTACAGTTTATAACTCAGGGCAACGAAGAAGGTTATTGCCAGGCCTTTGGAAGAAATATGGCCGGCAAAGAATAACCTTTTTTCAGAAAAAGGGGCGTTCACAGTCTACAGCAGACTGGACGCCCTTTTATTAGGTATCCCTAAATCAGCGGAATGTATGCTATTTTACTAAGAACACTGCTAATAATGCACTGGCTGCTCCTATTAACCCAGTAATGTAGCCTACTTTCTCCCATCCGCTTCTATGGAGATTCCTTTCCCCTTCACGGTTGGCATCATTTTTATCCAGCCGGCTCTCACATATATCTATCCTGTCTTTTATGCCATTATAATCGCGGATCAAAGTTTGCATTATCTCTATTTTTATCGACACTTCATCTATCTTTTTATTAGCGTTATCTACTTTTTCCTGCAGTTGCATTATTAGATTCCACTCCCTGTTCTCTTCCATATTAATGCTCCTCCTCCTGGAATGTTTTTACAGTATTATATGAATCATTTTATATTACGTTTACATCTCCATAACAGCGTGAATTCCAAAAGCTAATAATGGACAGATTTCATTTTATAAATCCACGGCATTTTTGCGTGTTTTTGATCTGCTGGGATAGCCATAGGCAGATAGAATAATGTTTATGTTCCTTGTACAACTTATAATCAGGAAGGAGCGATTTAGATGAGAATAAGTGATGCCAATAAACTGGCCGGCACAATTATGAAAGTGAAACCGGGGCAGGATATGACCGAAGTTATCCTGGATATCGGGGATCAGGCTATTACTGCTACAATAACATCAGGAGCGGCCAATGATATGAAGCTATCGGAAGGAGACCAGATTTTTGCTGTTTTCAATTCATCCGATGTATCTTTGATAAAAGGATAGCTTGGACAAATTATTTATTGTAATGTAAAAGAGCCGGCATTTTCTTCTCTGCCAGCTCTTTTACTTTGGAGGTTTCTGGGTGAACATCTACTACCTCCCTGCATTTATTTCATCACCTCTGAAGCTCTGTCCCTAGTTCTAAAAGGTTGATTTTTAAAATTTTGGGCTACGGCTATAATGCTCGTAATGACCCCATTTTTCCTTACGGATTTACCTTATGAGAACTAAACTTCACTTCTCAGATGATTTTAACTAATTCTTCAAACCTTAATATTATCTTATTCATTCAGTCAATATTTGTCAATGAATTTTCTGAAGATTTAGACATCGTGATTGTTTTCTTTTTCTTAAATTTGACAGATTCAGATCTAAGATACTAATAAGTTCTCTATAATAAAATTGAGTTGTTTAAATCTTCGCCAGGATTCGTGCGAATATCAATAAGGCTGTGACTCCAATCATTAGAGTAAATATGGAGACAATAACGCCAATTTTATTGTTTTTTACAAATTCTGCTGCTCTTTTAATCATAGTCCCACCTGCTAAACATTTTGCACTTTATTATCTAGAAAGTAATTCTACTTTAGCTGACAATCTTCCTGCCAATACAAACAAATAGATATGAAAAACCCCGTTCTTTCCAAATAGAACAGGGTTTTCCAGGAGGAGATACGTCTACAGAGTATTTGGAGCTATAGTAAACCTATGGTTATCAATTTGAAGAAGGCAATTTCTGTAATTACCTACCCGGATACTATGCAAATACTATGCAAATATTATGCCATTCATAATTATGATGATATGAAACTCACTGCCGTAAAAATTGAAGCCCAGGATAATTAATAGAAAACAAAATATCATAATTTAACCAAACTGATTCATTTTTGAATTGGCTTGATTCATATATGCATTAGGTGTTTAATGCCAGATATCGAGATGACAAGGACAGAATCGTCAAATAATATGGTTGATGGTCGAATAAAAATTCATGCTCGAATCATATTTCCTTCATTTTATCGCCTCAAATCTTTTCTTGTTAATTTGTAAGGATTATTCTTGGATTTAGTATCTATTCAGGAGAGGTGATCTAACAAGTCGGTAGCGGATTTGCCAAGCACTTATCGCTGAAAAAAATCAAGAGCCTCGGAACATTTCCGGGCCCCTGAATACAAACCTGGGATTTCTGACGCCTATTTAGCTTTAGTTGTTTTTTGTTTTTACAGCTCAGCCTTAATATTCAACTAATTAATCTCACTGGTATTCCTGCCTTTGATTATCGGGTCTGCTATCCCTTATCTGTAAGGGTGAAGCGCCAGGCACAAAACCATTCATCCGGATGCTCATCTGGCGGGCAACCGATACATTCTGTCTTTATACGCTCATCTATGGCTCGGGCAAAATAGCTGTATTCAACCAGTCCTGCTGATTTGCAGGGGTAATCGTCCAACCCTTGACGCTTCCGAGCAGACTGTACCCGGCAGTCGTTCATTTGAAATACTATACTTTCAGGGCTCTCATCAATAATAGATTGTACATTGATCCTGGCATACATCCTGAACTGCAAAGCCTTTTTCAGGCCTTCAAGTCCTGCTCGCTCCGGGAGTCCCAGAAAACGTTTTATAGCCCAGGCCTCAAAAGGAGAAAATCTTGTCCAGCAGGAATCGTTGCAGCGTTTTGCATCATACATGTCATTGCTGAATTCTACTGCCTGAAACCAGATGCCATCTCCAGCTAACCAGTTGTTTCCCAGGTGGGTCAGTAACTCCAATATTCTTTCCCGGGGCAGGTCTAACAGGGGTTTAGGTATGCCTTCTACCATTTCAAACCCGAAGAATTTGGCCAGCCGATTCATTTGTATCTGATAGCTCTTCTGGTAGGCCGTATCAAGTATTTCTAGAGCTTCCTCAAAACCCTTCTGGTGTTCTACTTCTTTAAACCACAGTACATGATGTACAATGGTGCGGTGAATCATATCAACAGCCAGCCGGGCCAGTTCAGTCTGATCTATCCCCTCATCCCAACTTTTTGCAATACTCATATCTTCTCCTCCTCCATATTTTTTCTGAAACTAAAAATCATATTCCCGCGGAAGCAACGGCTTCTAAGATCCGTTTGGTTTTACAGCAAACGGATAGTAAATAGATATTGTTGCAGGGCTAAAAATATGAGGATAATCTAGAATTGTTCAGTATTAAGCAGGTTGTTACAACAAAATACTGATCTTATATAAAACGTAAGGCTTAGGAAGAGAAAGAAGAAAAATAACAAACTTAATAAAAACTATATATAAGGCTGGACACAAATCTAAAAACTGTCCTGTTAAATATATTTTCTAAATCGGCACAGGATAGTATAAAATGTCCCGGCGAACAGCAGGGAGAAAACCACATTGCCTACAGCATGGATCACATCAAACACCAGACTGGAAGCATATACCGCTAGAAATGTTTTGATGTTTAAAGGATACATAAAAGCTGCCCAATGCCATATATTTATGACCCAGCCATAAAAAATCCCACATGATCCGGCCAGCACAGTAAAACTGAATAGCCTGAATTCTTCTTGTTTATATGATAACATAGAAGCGAGAACTCCACACATCCCCCAGCAGAACATCTGCCAGGGGGTCCAGGGTCCCTGCCCTAGAAAGAAATTGGAGACCAGAGCCGCTATAGCCCCAACCACAAACCCGATTTGAGCACCAAAAACATAACCAGTTATCATTACAATAAATGTAGCCGGTTGGAGGCTGACTATAGCACTGAAGGCAATTCTCGACACAGCTGCCAGTGAAGACATAGTGGCAATTAAGGCAATCATCTTTGAGTTTACCTGCCCTTTTTCAAACTGCCAGAAAAATGCCAGGATTCCAATAAATACGATTATGGTCGACAGCAGGGCCCAGTTTAGATTGTACAAAGGATTTTCCGGAATTACAGTAGCAGCTAGCAGCATCAGAATGATCAAGAAGCTGAATATATACCTGCTGCCATATACGAAACTATTTTTGGTCATTATGCTGCTGCACCTCTCCATTCACCTTCAATATCTCCCTTAGCTTCATTATGCTGTATGCACACTGAGCCCTGTTCGCAGCAGCTTCCGGCTTAAAATCTGGATATAGCAGACCGTTCTCATAGGCAGTTTTCACTAACTCTGTATACCAGTAGGGTCCCGACCCGACGGCAGGAGTTTCCATCGGCAAAGTTCTAACCAGTATAGCAGCCAACTGGGCTCCGGTAATGCTTTGTCCTGGGCTAAAGACGCCTCCCGGCATACCCGTTACATACCCTTTTTTGACACAGGTTTTTATATATCCAGAAGCCCAGAAATCTTCAGGCACATCCAGAAACCCGGTCTCATCTCCGTTTGCATCGATGGTCAGTCCCATCCCCTTAACCATCATGGTGGCAAATTCAGCTCTATTCACCGAATTTTCCGGCTTAAATGTTCCATCAGGATAGCCATTCAGTACATCTGCTTTTACCAGTTCACTTATCTGCTGATACGCCCAATAAGCTTCAGGAACATCAAGTAATGCCCTCTTCGTTGTTGACTCAGATAACGGTTGGGTCAGGTTGTTCTCTGAGGACCCTGCGATTCTACCTAATGACATCAATGCTGTAGCTGTGGTCTGGGTCGAACCCGCCACCACACCTGGCATATAGTAAAAAAGCCCGCTTTGATCCTGAAGCCCCAGCAGGTGAGTCACGGCATTATTACCCTTTACCGACCATACTTCAGCAGCAGGGGACTGGCCTGCGGCGAGCAGGCCCTGGATTACCCAGGCATCTGAACTGCTATTGGATTTATCCCCGGCCAGATATCCAGAACTGTAACCTCCATCCGCTCCCTGGCAAGTCTTCAAGTAAGCCAGACTATCTTTTATAACTTCTGAATCGCAGGGATCTTCACCCAACAAAATTAAAACCTGTATGGCTACTGCTGTATCATCAGCGTCACTGGGTACCCCTTCACACCATCCGAAACCTCCGTCGCTGTTTTGACGGTTTATCAGCCATTGCCGGGCTTTCTCCTCAGCTGGTATGTCCTGCCCGGCAGCATTCAGAGCTAGAATAGACCACATATGTGAATTTATGAAACCCCTTTCCCCCTGGAGAACACGTGCGAATTGTCCATCTTCCTGCTGAAAAGATAATATGCTCTGAACTAGGTCAGTACCGTGATATATGGTACCCTGCTCCACTGACGTTAAAGCCAGCAGGGTGCGGGCATAATCACAGGTGTTATTTAGATCCTCCTGGCAGCTATTGAGAAAATCTATCGGATGCTTACCGCCCGGCGCCCATTCCTCATCCTTGATATCCTCTCCTGCAGCAGCCAGTCCCATGATAACCCAGCAGGTTACTGATTGGCTGCTTTCCTGCCCTACTTTATAAGGAAAACCACCATCCTGATTTTGGGTGGTGTGCAGATATCTTATGGCCTTCTGCACCTCTGGGGTAAAGTTTTCCCCCTGGGATGCAGATGCGCTTACGCAACTGCCTAAAAATACCAGCAGCATGAAAATGGCGATAGTGCTTTTATACCTTTTAAAAATCATCTTTTCTTTCCTCCTGTCATAAAGCTGAAACTATTTCACTCTTGATCGATCGGTTCAGTTCCAGGAGAACTTTTACCCCTTCATCAACAGTTATCACATCATCTACAATATTGTTAAACAGCTTACCTATTTGAGGTGAATAAAAGGTGGAATGCTGAAGAACTTCATATTTGCTTCCCTGTTCTATAATCCCTCCATCAAACATCAGGCAAATATCCCGGGCATATTCAGCGGCAAAATCAACGTCATGGGTTACCATCATCACCGCTGTTCCTTGCCGGTTGATCTCTAACAAAAGATTACCCAGCTCTTCTTTTAACTGGTAATCAAACCCCCTGGTCGGTTCATCCAGCAGCAGCAGTCGAGGTCTGCTTATTAAAACTGATGCCAGAGCCACCCGCTGCCGCTCTCCAGTGCTCAAATCTCGAGGATTACATTGGCTGTAGGCATCCAGCTTGAATCTGCTGATTATTTCATCAACGTATCCATCCTCGCTTAACTCTAAATTTTTAATGGTGAATTGAATCTCTTCCCGTACACTGGGCATAAACAGGTAATCATTCGGATCCTGGGAGAGATAGGCAACTGAACGGGCCATTTCTTCAAGGGGCAGTTCTTTGGTATCTTTTCCCGCTACCTTGACACAGCCGCGACTGGGCTTTAATAATCCATTGATGTTTTTCAGCAGCGTAGTTTTCCCCGCCCCATTCTCTCCTAGCACGGCAATGAAATCGCCTTCCTTAATTTTGAGGTTAACATTTTTTAAAACCTCATCAGAATTAGGATAGGTAAACCAGAGATCGTGTATATCGACTAAATTATTGCCCTGATCTTTTCCTGAAACAGACACCTTTACGTGGCATGAGTTGAAACTATTTAACTTGGATTCAGGGATATACGAATGAACAAGCTGACGGCCTTTTTTGACTGTAAGAGGCAGATCCTTATAACCAGCCCTGGCAAATAACCGGGGCAGAGGGGGAAGGTAGGATATAGGGGCTTTTTGCATCCATATACCGTTGGCTCTGCTTCCCGCTTTTAAATCAGCAGCTATAATCCCATTCTCCATGACCAGGATCCTATCAGCCAGGTGGCAGCATCGTTCCAGCCGCTGTTCGATCATGATGATGGTGATACCGTTATCTTCATTCAATCTTCTAATTATATTGAGCAGTTCCTCAGCAGCAACCGGGTCCAACTGAGAAGTAGGCTCATCCAGGAGCAAAACCCCGGGATGCATGGCTAATACTCCTGCCAGAGCAACTTTTTGCTTTTGACCCCCGGACAATTCAGCTACACAACTCTCTAAATGCGGAGATAACCCCAGTGAACTGCTTATTTCCATAACCCTGCGTTTCATGAGTTTGTCAGGCAGACCTATATTTTCCAGTCCAAATGCCATTTCCTGCTCTACACTCATCATTACTAACTGGCTTTCCGGATTCTGAAATACTATACCCACTTCCTGCACCAGTTGATGCCTGGTCATCTGATCTATCTCTGATCTATCCAGAAATATTTTTCCCTGCAAAATTCCGTTATAAAAACCTGGAGCCAGACCTGATATAGTCCGCAGGAGGGTTGACTTTCCACTTCCCGAGTTCCCTACCATTAAGACAAACTGGCCTTCTGGAATCTCAAGATTTATCTTGTTCAAGGCAGGTTTGATAGTGTCCGGGTAATAATAACTTAAATCCTGGATCTTAATATCGGCCATTTCATCCACCCCCAGTTTAATATAGCAGGTACCAGCAGAGCTGAAGCAGTAATAGCTGCTCCAATCAATTCCAGCGGATTGATCTGCTCCAGTACCGGATAATAAATAAAGGCAGACCAGCCCATCACTGCCGACCATATTCCGACTACCATGGCAATTGCCGTCAGTATCAAAACCAGATAATCCCTCGGACGCCATAAATCTTTTTCATAGTAACTCCTGGGCCCGCTTCCGTAACCCCTGGCATACATGGATTCCGCCAGCTGTAAAGACCTTTCCATACAAGACAACAGCATTATACTTATAAGGGGAATTGTATTCCTGGCCCTGTTCCACCAACTTCCTGTGGCCAGCTTCACTCCCCGGCAGCGTTGTATTTCACTGATTCTTTGGAAGTCTTTCATCATCAGTGGAAACAATCGCACTGATAAGGTTATAGCCAGAACTGACTTTCCTCCTATCTTGCTGAAAAGCCTTAAAGCTTTATCTGGATTTACTGCATAAGTGTATAGACAAAATATACTGATGATAACCAATAATCGTACGCTCATCCCCAGCCCGTAGGCAATAGCTTCCAGGCTTATTTCCAAGGGTCCGATCAGTGGTATTTCCGGGCTGCTGTATATAATGGTAGAACCCGCGCTGTTAAACAGGGTATTTATAGCCACTATGATCAATACCATTATGATACTGAATTTCATATAACCTTTCCATTCCGTTAGATTACCTGCGGCTGCTATTACTACCCATACTGACATCAGTAAACCTAATAGATATATGGGATGGGAAAATATTAATGACAATATGAATATGATCCCAATAAAGGTCATCTGGGTAAATGGATGCAATTTAAATATTAGATTATCTTTAGACTGATAAGTAAGCATATATTCATCCCATCCTAATTTAATGGCAAGGCACAGATATCACTTCTCCTGCAGTTATGGCTGCATTATACCGGCCCGTAATTTTCCCCGGGTTATTAATCAGAGTATCCAACGCCAACTGAAAACCCTTAAGATCTGTTCCGGATAACAACCATAATGGGCAAGGATCACCAAGACCACTGCCGGCAGCAGCTATTACTCCTCCACTACCCTCAATGTTCCTCTTCACCTGACCCTTAATATCAAGTAATTCCAACTTCATATCATTAAAGTGAATTCCGGTGCCATTGCGCTTATAAGCCTGGTTAAAATCCTGTATGAATGGGCTGTGCTGTAATTTTTCCCACTCACCCAGCACTATAGTAGGTCCCTGCCGGTTGGCCAGCAGTCCTTCATCGATCTGCATTACTTTAATATTGGCTACTCCCTTAGCTTTTAAAGCCTTCTCCAACTCGTGTCCTGCTGCGAGGTCATCAGTCGGGCACATTATAGTGGTTGATCTTATTTTTCCCTTATAACCATGCAGAAATGGTTCGGGATAGCATCCTACTACCGCAGCGTTGGCAAACCCAGCTTTCCAGACATGATAATCCCACCATATCACTTCACCAGGGTCAATTATGTAATCCAAACCCCCAACATCCGGGCATATACCATTTACATAGTAGAACCAGTCCTGCATTTCCCCGCTCAATCCGGAACTGGAACTCTTAAGTCCATTGATGTTGTCAATAAAGCCTCCTCCATACCTGGTTTCGACCTTCATTTTAGCATTCAGGAGTTCCATGATAGTCCAGTCCTTCTCAATCCCCACCGTTTCCTGCAATATGATCTGGCTTCCAAAATTTCTGGTTACCAGCAGCCTGACCTGCTCAACCTGGTTATTGGCGGCCACAGGCTGCACCTCATTACTGCTATCGAATTTAGCCCCCGCTTCAACTGCGGATTGGTTGTTTACGGTCTCGGTTTCAGTATCCTGCTGAGTTTTTTCTTCTTCCGGCTCAGCTAGTTCACCATCAACTGCTTCCCCAACATTTGAACCAGCCTGTTCCTGCTGTGTACTTGGGGCAGCCGGAGTACTGGCACTTTTAGTACCAGCACAACCAGCTATCATTATTGATAATATTATTAATAAGGTTATGAAAAACGTCCTCTTATTCATTCCCGTTCCTCCATGTACCAATAATGGGGTTTAAAACAGCTTACAACTCATATCCAGTCGCAACAAGATAATTCAGATATCTGTATACAGTAACTGCAGCCTCAGCCCGGGTAAGTGAGTTATGACCCCGGAAAGTTCCATCCTCATACCCATTCATCAGCTTAGCCTCATAAGTGAATCTCAGGCCAGCCAAGGCCCAGGTGGGAATATCATGTTGATCAGCATAGCATAATTCAATCCCGCTTAAATCGCTCTGTGACAGCCGCTTGAGGATACTGGCTATTTCATTCCTGCTTATTGGCTTATGGGGTTTAAAAGTGCCATCCGGGTATCCGCTGATAATATCATTAGCGTATCCGGTTTCCACCGCTGCAGCAAACCAATCACCGGGTTGTACATCGCTGAATCCCATGTCTGATGAAGATGTTCCAGAAAGATTCAGTGCTTTGACCATTAACTGCACGAATTCTGCCCGGCTAATAGGTCTGCCCGGTTCAAAGCCGGTGCCCGTACCCTTAATAATCCCCTGCCCAGCCAAAACCTCTATTGCCTCTCGGGCCCAATCTATGTCATTGCTAACATCGGAAAAACTGATGCTCCGGATCGGTAATTCAACCACAGCGAAGGCAGTAAAATGATCGATCCTGAATATTACCAGCCCAGTTTCCAGGTCAATAATGGCTGGTATCGGTATCCACTGGTGTTTCTCAATGTCATACCAGGCCGGGCTCAACCTGCCGATGTTCATATCTCCAGTAATAGAAATTTGAATACATATTGTTAAAGGCTTATTAAACTTACTGCCGTCAGGACCAAATCGGTAAATAGATGAACCTATTCTAAGTGCAAACTGCTGCAAAATATGTTCATCGCTTACTTCCTCTATAGTAATGGTCGCAGTCCCTGATACCGCATTTTCTGGAATCAGTACCGATATCTCCTGCATTTCATCTCCGATTACGATCTTCTCAGGGCCAACTTGCTGTTCCAGGGAGACCATGTTCATATCCAATTTATTTTGCAGTGCATTTATATCTTTGGCTGTCATCCGTTTATCAGCATTTATAATCAAGGTCTGATCCTGCAGCTCTTCTAATTGCTCGGAGTATAAGCTAATGATATCTTCAATCGATTGGGACAGGGCGCTCATTACTGCTGTTGTAGGAACGGATATACTGCCGCTCCGCAAATCATCCATGTCAGGTCCATTTGAGTATGGGTCGTAGCTGTACCACCAGATCACTTCATCATCCTGCTCTACTTCACTTTCAAAGGCTGATATGGATAAAGGATCCTCATTGATTTTGCACATCCATCCATTCATACTCTCATTGCTCTGCCCTTCGATTTCATTGACTAATCCTGAAGAGTATGACCAACTGAGGCCAGTAGCATCTAAAGCTCCCACGGCAGTAAGACCATAGGGATCATCCGGATCCACTGTAACCCAACGTGGAGAATATAGAAGTTCACCATCACTTCCTACTACGGCAATGTATACCTTGATGTTGTCGTTACTGTCATCGGAACTACCACCAGTATTTCTTATATAAATACTGCCTATATAAGTCACAACATCAGGATACCCTGCATCATTACCATTGATTATTGAATACTCCAGTGTGCCCCGGGAAACATTCGCTAGTGTTACCTGCCCATAACTGCTGGTATACTCCTGTTCCCCTATCCTGACTGTATAATCACCAATTGCAGTTTCTTCATCAGCACTCAGAGCTTGCAGCCCTGATGTCCAATCATATTCCTGGGCTGTTATGTTTATCGTTACTGTTTGTCCTGCCGTGGGAGATGCTGGATTTACGTTTATTACCGGAAAGTAGGTTTTGCCTGCATAAGCTTTATCGTGCGCACCTATGTAGAATACCACTTCGTCTCCATCTTCAACATTGTAGCTTCCTGATCCTACACTGAATGCACCTTGCTCAATATTTCCATCTCTTATTACATAGTAATACCAGGAGGTGTCAATCCCATCCGCTATATCTGTTTCTCCACTCTCGCCCAGTATCTCTGTCACATATCCCCCGGGTGCCACCACATTATCTGCTCCGACTGCTGCCATTAAAGCATCCAGGGCTGTTCCGCTTACTGTTGCTTCACTATCACTCAGACTAGCCGTGGCTCCTTCTACCCTCACCCGAACTGTTGAATTTGCTGCTGCTCCTACGTTAATACTGCCTATATAAGTTACAACATCAGGATACCCTGCATCATTACCATTGATTATTGAATACTCCAGTGTCCCCTGGGAAACATCCGCTAGTGTTACCTGTCCATAACCGCTGGTATACTCCTGTTCGCCTACTTTTACAGTAAAATCACCAATTGCAGTTTCTTCATTAGCGCTCAGAGCTTGCAATCCTGATGTCCAATCATATTCCAGGGCTGTTATGTTTATCGTTACTGTTTGCCCTGCCGTGGGAGATGCTGGATTTACGTTTATTACTGGAAAGTAGGTTTTGCCGGCATAAGTTTTATCGTGCGCACCTATGTAGAATACCACTTCGTCTCCATCTTCAACATTGTAGCTTCCTGGCCCGACACTGAAGGCACCTTGCTCAATATTTCCATCTCTTATTACATAGTAATACCAGGAGGTGTCAATCCCATCTGCTATATCTGTTGCTCCACTCTCGCCCAGTATCTCTGTCACATATCCCCCGGGCGCTACCACATTATCTGGACCAACTGCTTCATTTAAAGCATCTAGTGCTGTTCCGCTTACTGTTGCTTCACTATTACTCAGACTGGACGTGGCTCCTTCGACCCTTACCCGGACCCTTACCTGTTCCTCATCGCTTGATCCACCTGTTTCCCCATGGGCGATATTGTAGAAAACATTTCCATTGACCAAATCAGAAACTGCGATAAGTGCCTGCCTTGTCGCCATATCATCTGTATTACCGCCAATTTTATGGGAGAAAGAATAATCCTCTAATTGCAGGGCAAATAGTGCATCAATCATAGTCTTCTCATTCTTTGTCCATCCGCTTGATGTAATATCTTCACCAATAGCGGTTAATCCTCTAATAACGCTGGCAATTGACTCAGTATTCTCAACACCGCTGCTGAATCCTCCACTGTCTAATTGCATGCTCCTTAGACTTTCTTTCGCTTGATCGATGACTTCAGTAGCACCCTCTACGTCTGTATGGGTGGCTAATGCTAATAAAGCAACACCTGTTATATCCGGATCAGCAGAATCTCCACTTAGAGCAAAACCTCCATCATCGGTCTGCTGAGTTGCTAAATAATTAACGGCCTCAGCTACCTCATAATTACCTCCTGTTGTATCCAACGCGATAATTGACCATATGGTGTTGTTAATACTACCTGAGAAACTGCCGGAATCCGATTGCATACTAGCGAGCTCGGAAACAAGGTTTCTGCCGTTGATATCAGTTGGGTCTTGACCAACTGATGCCATTCCAAGTATGGTACTGCTATAATTAACACCAGAAGAAGATTCAGTATCTAATGATTCCACATCCCAATCCGGTAACTGCCAGGGGTCATTGGACAAATCAATACCTGAATTTGTTAAACCAATAACCTCCTCCCAGCTGTCCAATGACGTTTTATTATTTAAATAATAGGAAACTATTTCTCCCATAGCTTCTTCCAGTGTTGTTGTTTCAGAAGCATATGCATTTCCTGGATTAATCGCCGGTGCCACCATACTGATAAGGAACATCATTATCAGCATACAGCCCAATATAGAATTTCTTTTCTTTCTCTTAAACAAAATAATCCCTCCATTCAAGTTTGACAAAATATGAATACTCAACTACTACCAGCCTGCTGCTGGTAATACAGTCCCATACTCGCTAACCCTGGAGATTTAAATAGATAAAATTATGCGTAATAATTTCCTTATTTAAAAATAAATGGAACTCCGTTAGTATAAACGGAGTTCCTCTTGAGAAGGGTATATATCAAGTAATGGGAACACTCGCCTATTCTGCGTAGACTATGGTGTTCATTCAGCAAGCCCCGGTCTCCTGGCTCAGGATCATCATTCCTCCACGCCTTCCCGGACTCCTCATATCCAGTGGCATCTTTGTGGATTCACTTCCCTTTACAGTGGCGCGACCACGCCGGATTCTAACCGGCTTCCCGGGTTCCTGCCTAATAAACCATATATTCAACTGTTATCGAATTTTGATTCAAGCAAATTATACAGCAACTCATAATGATAGTAAAATATTTCAATGGGGAATTACAACAAGATCGTCTGGCAGAATAGTAATTTTTTCAACTCCTGATCTGGTCACCAACCAAGTGTTCTCTATTCCCGCGATCCCCATCCCAGGGATGACAAATTTGGGTTCCAGTGCAATGACCATACCTGCTTCTAATTCCACATTAAAACCTTTGGCTATTACGGGTCTTTCATCCAGTTCCAATCCTACCCCATGTCCAACAAATTTGACTCTTTCCGAGCCATAGCCCATGAAGTTTTGGCTCAGTCCTGCTCTATCAGCTATACCGATAGCCAAATCATATAGATCACTGGCTATTGCACCTGGTTTAACCTGATTTATAAGCGTTTCCTGGATTTCCAGCGCCACCTGGAAAGCATCTTTTAACTTGTCAGGCAAGACCCCTACTACATATAAACGGGTTTGATCGATGTTATATCCATCAAATACCCCTACATAATCCAGAAATACCGGCTCATCGATCTGTATTATTCTCTCACCTGGTCCCTGAGGGAAAAATGCTCCCATCCCCATACCGGCTGTGACTCCATCATTAAAGCCTGCTATACAACCATTGGGACCGGATAGAAAATGTCCATAAAAAAATTCCTGGTTGAACCCGCGCATACGTACATAACCCTGGTGTCCCTGATCTCTTAATACTCTTTCAACACCGGCAGCAACGGCTAATTCTGACCTACCCTGCTTTATCAGGTCAGGGACATATGCGAAAGCATCGGCCATGCTTCTTCCTGCTTTTTTTATTATCCCAATTTCAAAAGGACTCTTGGTAGCCCTTAGATCTGCAATCCAGTTACTGGCGTCAAGCAATTCAGCATTAGGAAAGACTCTTTTTACGCTTAGGTAATCAGCCACCGTTAGTACATCGTATTCCAGACCTAATCGTCCCGGCAATTGCCGACCCAGATCATTGAGCTTATCAGGAATATACCTGTAGTTATTGATGGAGACAATGTTCCACGGACATTCATGGGTTGCCCGGGATATGCTCTTGCGACAGAATAAAACAGGCTCACCTGTGGCCGGTATGTAAAGCCGGGCATTCTGCATCGTGCCGCTGAAATAATACAGGTCGACATTCTGCACGATTAGAACGGCCTCACATGCTGAGGCGTTCATCTTATCCTGCAACCCTTTAATACGCCGCTGCAGTTCGTCTTTGGGTGTCATCCCCTTTCTCCTTCCTGTTTATTGCCTAACATTTAAACCTGATAATTAATTTTCTATAAAAACTGCTTATCTGTTGCTCTATGAAGGCAAATGCTTACTCTACGGTTTTAACGATCACCTGTATGCTCCTACAGCATTCGTCATTCTTTATTATAAAATGATCAGGTCTTTCCATTAGTAAATAATCTCCGCTGGACTCGACAATAATATCTTCTTTTCTGAGGTTGCCGTCCTTCGGTATAAACAGAGGACGCCCCAGTGGAATAACAGCTTCTTTTAGAATAGCCATCTCTTTCCTCCCTTTACATTCATATCTATTGGTTATCAGCCATGTTATATCCCTAAACATTCCAATATTCTTGGATGAGGGCAGGTATAAAGACACCTCTATCCGTAATAACAGCAGTGAGCAGCCCGGATGGAGTGAGGTCGAAAGCTGGGTAAAATCCTTTTACTTTTTCCCCGGTGATTTTAGTACCAGCACAGTACAAGACCTCGTGAGGATCACGTATTTCTATAGGTATCTCCGCCGCATTATTACAGCCTCTGTCTGGTCCTCCATATCCAAGTATATAGAAAGGTAATTTATGATATTGAGCAGACAATGCCAGCTGGAAAGTACCTACTTTATTGGCAACGGTACCATCCAGAGCAATCCGATCTGCTGCTGTAAACACCTTGTTGACCATGCCCTGAGACATGCAATATGCAGCCATATTATCACTAATAAGGGTTACTGGTATCCCCAGCTCTGATACCGACCAGGCAGTTAGCCTGGCTCCCTGTAAATAAGGCCTGGTTTCCGATGCTATAACCTGTATCTTTTTCTGATTGGCTGTAGCCATAGATAGCATATGCAACAGTGCAGGTCCGGGAAAACAGTGGGTCAGTATAGTATCCCCATCTTCCAGTACCCGTTCTGCCCACTTTCCAGTTAAGCGTGATCGGTCATTCTGTTTTACAATCGCCCTATTTATTCCCTTTAAAATCTGGTCGGAACAACTTTCCCGGTCGTTCAACCCGGTCAAGATTTTATCCAGCAGGGCCTTGAGGTGATGGCCGGTAGGTCGAGTATTTACCAACCGGTGGTAAAATGGCTGTAAATAGCCCCTGGCATTGGGCAATGGTCCGCCACGGTCAAGCTCTGATTCCCTGGCCGCTAAATACAAACCATATCCAGCGGTTATCGCAATATCCCCTGCCCCCTGCACAGCCATATCCTCAATAGCCTGTGCTACCTGGTCACAATCCCGACAGGTCAATTCCTTTATCTCACCCGGGAAAAGCCGTCGGTCTATAACTATCAGTGTTTCGTCACGCAGGAAAACCGTACTGTTTATATCCATCAACAATGGTCGTTTCAAAAATTTATCTATCCTCCTTATGAGTGCATACAGACGATTTATTCTTTTTTGGCCATATTTTTGCCAAAGGGCTGGACAAAGCCTTCCCGATCGCCCTGGTAGATAAATTCTACAGCCATGGCTGCTGCATCCACCACGATATTCATGCAATTCCTAAAACGGTTTTTATCAAACCATTCCGGGTAATCCTTGTTCAGGGTCTCACAGTCCGTAGCTCCATACACCTCTGCAAACTTATGCGGAATCTGATTGATGAACCGATAGCGGCCAGGATTGCCATACAAACCATCAATGATTTCATCCATGCTCCCTTCGGTGGGGTTTCTGCGCCCATGGACTGCCCCTACTCCCATTATCGCACCAATTAGAGCCCCACAGGTCCCTCCGTATAGACCCATGCCGCCTCCAAACGGAGTAGCCAGGGCTACCGTTTCGGGTGCAAAGTCTATCAATCCCACTTCTACCAGAGCAAGATAAACCGACTCTGCACAGTTGGGCCCCTTTTTGAAGTTGGCCTTAGCAGCCTGGCGAACCCGTTCTTTCATCTCCTCTTCCGGTACTGTTTTAAGTAAATCCATCAATTCTCCTCCTTTGGATGGCAGACGACTATTCCCGGTTATACTCAATTATTCACTGCTTGGTTTATCCACTCTATAATTGATTCTGTACTTGTAGCAGGTGAAAATACCTGGGCTAATGCACCCGCCTCTTTAAGGATTTCTTGATCCTTCTGGGGAATCAACCCCTCC
>LNQE01001924.1_pt1 | contig 35921 bp, 30 predicted proteins | sample 603111 | NCBI WGS metagenome assembly LNQE01 (sample SAMN04260313, study PRJNA301899) | hydrocarbon metagenome | isolation source: hydrocarbon-contaminated ditch | place: Germany: Bremen | collected 1998
TCTTGATATTGGCCTCTACCATCTGATTGTATATATAATCATATACTGATAATAAACGCTGTGATATATCGTAATCCATGTTCAAAGTAGCCATAAGCTCTATAATAATATCCTGAGCTTTTACTATCTGTTCATGGGCCAGACCGGGATTCTTTTCTTTAATAGCAATCCGTGCATGTTCTATGTTTCTTATGCAGCCATTGTAGAGCATTAAGAGAAGTTTGCCCGGGGGCGAAGTCTCAACACTGGTCCTCTTATACTGCTGATATACTTGTCCATTGGTATTCATTCGCTCGCCTCCTTTTCATCATATACAGCAACAACTCAAGTGATCGTTATCGGTTCAGAACTACCTCTTCTCGTCAAATATAAGCCCCAGAGCTTCATTCAGAACCCCCTTGATGCGAGCTGATAACTCAAGCATAAAGTCCTGAGGGATTTCCCTGATCACTTCACTAGTCTCGGAATTGATCACCTTAACCTGATAACGTCCGCTGGCCTCATGCATCTGGAATTCCAGATGATGATTATTGGAGGCATTAATGGTCTGATTCAGCAGCTTTACAACCTTGTCCAGCTTATCTTTTATACCAGCATCACCGTTTTCAATAACTGGTGTTGAATCAACCTCCCTATTTTCAGCAGGGGTATTAACAGTTTTTCCCGCGCTGGGCATCTGGCTGTTATTATAAAAAGACTCCACTGCGCCCTGCCCTTCTATCCTCATTTATATCACCTCCGATAAGATTCATTACTATATATATCGAATCAGCGGCGCTAAACTTTAACCACAGCCCGGCACCCCTAACAGTTAGAAGAAACTTCCTTTTTTTACTAAAGGTAGGGTTGTAAAAAAGCGATAATATTACTAGAGCAAAGCGACTTTTTCCGCATAAAGGGGGGCAAACGTATGATCATAGAAAATTCCTGGATGGAAATGAGCTCTGCCCGTACTTATCGGGAAGAACTTATAAAGGAAGAAAGCAGTCGGATGTGGATAGGTACCGACCCCTCAGAGTCAAAGCAGGAACAAGCCAAGAACCCATTTCTGACCCAGGACAGCGTCGAAATATCTGCTGCAGCTGAAGATGCCAAAAAGAAGGAATTCCGTTTCGAGCTGAACCAGGAAGATAAATACAAAATATCTCTCTTAAAGAGTCTTTTGGAAGTCTTGACCGGCAAAAGAATTAAATTCTATCTGCCGGTGGATATGGATGCAAAAATACAAGACAAAGTAAATTGTCTTTCCAAAAATGCTCCTCAGCAGAACATTATCCAGCGCGCCGGATGGGGATTTGAATATGACTATTATCAATCCCATTTTGAGAGCGAACAGACCTCGTTTTCGGCCTCGGCTGTAGTTAAGACCGCTGATGGCAGAGAAATCAACATATCATTAAATTTAAATATGAGCCGTTCATTTTCATCCCATACAGAACTGCATATTCGAGCTGGAGATGCACAGCTGGCCGACCCCCTGGTGATCAATTTTGATGGACCGGCAGCAGCTCTGACCGAGCGCAGCTTTGAATTCGACCTGGATAACGATGGAGAAATGGATATCATGTCCTTTCTTAATCCGGGCAGTGGATTTTTAGCCCTGGATTTAAATGGAGACGGAATAATCAATGACGGCAGAGAATTATTTGGCCCTCGGAATGGAGACGGTTTTGCTCAGTTAACAGAATACGATGAAGATGGCAACGGCTGGATCGATGAAAATGATGCGGTATTCGACCGGCTGCGAATCTGGACTAAAGACAGCACAGGAAATGATGTGCTGTTTGGTCTTGGCCAAAAAGGCATCGGTGCCATCTGCCTTACTAATATCTCTACCTCCTTCGCCTTGAAGAACTCCAATAATGAACTAAATGGCCAGGTAATCTCCTCCGGTATGTTTTTAAGAGAAAATGGTACTGCTGGAACCATACAGCAGATTGATCTAAGAATTTGACCCAACCTCCTTTTACTGCTCCAGATGAGCATTGTGCACCTAATATCCTCTCTTCCCGGCTAAAAAGCCGGGCTTTTTTTGGGCAACAGGGGACGTTCTTTTTGTTTCCTTTTCCAGTTTTAACAGTATTAAATACGTTTTCTAAGATACAATCGAAACCTTTCTTTTCTTGTTTATAAAATAAAAGGATGATATTATGAAGAAAATGCATGAGGTAAAATATGCCAAGAATGTCAAGAACAAGGAGCGCAACTGGTATTTATCATGTCTTAGCGAGAGGAGTAAATAGACAGGAAATATTTTATGATGACGAAGACTATCATAAATATCTGGAAACCCTTATTCGCATAAAAGACAGAAGTGATTATGAAATCCTGGGCTATTGTTTAATGGGCAATCATATTCATTTACTGATCAAGGAAGGCCGAGAAGGAATTTCCCGTGCAATGCACAGGATTGGAACAAGTTATGCCTGGTGGTACAACCGTAAATATGATCGGTCTGGCCACCTTTTTCAAAATCGTTTTGCCAGTGAATGCGTGGAAAATGAGCCATATCTATTAGCAGTAATCCGTTATATTCACCATAATCCCGTAAATGCAGGAATAAGTCTTCGCCCAGAACTATATCGCTGGAGCAGCTGTCGCTACTATTTCGGTGAAAGAGATTATCTACATAATCTTACCCAGAGGGAGTTAATTCTGTCTCTTTTTTCTGATCACACTGAATCTGCCATAAGTAGATTCCGTAGTTACATCGAAGAAGGATGCAGCGATCAATGCCTCGACTATAAAGATAATAAGAGAATTAATGATGAGAAGTTGAATCAAATGATCATTAGCATAATCGGCAATAGACCTATTCAGACCATACGGCAGATGGACAAAAGACAACGTGATGAGGCATTACGTAAAATTAAACAAATTGAAGGAAGTACGCTAAGGCAAATATCACGTTTAACAGGTATTGGTTTAAAAGTTGTCCATAAGGCTTGAAAAAAGGAAACAAAAAGAACGTCCCCTTGTTGCCAATAAAGACAGCGGGAGGTTCTCCCGCTGTCTGCTGATTGTTAAGATATTAAATTGTCGTTTACTTTTCCTACTGGAGCAGCTGCAGTACGGCCTGCGGGGCCTGGTTGGCCTGGGCCAGCATGGCGGTGGCGGCTTGCTGCAGGATGTTCTGCTTGGTGAATTCCACCATCTGCTCGGCCATGTCAACGTCCCTGATCCGGGATTCTGAAGCCTGCAGGTTCTCGGCCGATGTATCCAGGTTCTTTATGGTGTGCTCCAGACGATTCTGGATAGAACCCAGTTTAGACCTCTGGGCGGATACGGTCTCAACCGCATTATTAATAGTGGTTATAGCTGAGCTGGCTGATGTCTGGGATGAAATGTCGATCCCTTTCAGTGCTACCGCATCGGCAGTCAAAGCTCCGCTGGCGAACTGGGCTGCGGTAGGCAGGGTCTGGTTTACAGTCAGGGTGCCGGCCATAGATGTAACATTAGTAGTTACTATGCTCAGGCCCTGGTAGGCACCGGAAGTTACCCCTACGGAAAGGGCTGTATCACTTACGACTACGTCCTGGGAGGTGCTGCCGTCGGTAATAGTAACTATGCTCTGAGAAGAATCAGCTGCACTTCCAGAGGCCAGAGTAATAGTGCCCAGGCCAGCTAAATCTGGCACATCATAGCCAACGGATGTCAGGGTAATGGCGGCAGCACCAAATCCTGCTCCATTCAGTCCCGTATTAATGGCAGTCTCTACGGCAGCTATATTAGCTGGCGCATGGACTGCACCATTATCCCAGTCTGCGCTTACAGTTAGAGTATTGGTGTTTGCATCCCAGGAAGTACTAATGTCCAAGTTGTCGTCAGCAGCAAAGGTAATCTTAACGCCGTTTAAGCTGCTTCCTACCGCTGCTGCAGTTGCGGTCAAGCTATCGGCACCGTTTACTATGGCACCTGTAGCAAAAGTCCCGGTGTTATCGGCTACAGATATGGTTAAACTTGTTCCGTCTACCAGACCGGCACCGGTAGTGCCATCAATAGTGGCAGTACTAATACCGGTAGCCCCGGTTGCAATCCCTACGGTCAGTGATGCGCCAGCGACTCCCAGTGATGCGGCATCCATGGCGGCGATATTCAGTTCCATACCCTGGTTAGCGTTGGCTCCGATCTGGAAGGTCATTTTACCGATGGTACCTTCCTGTATCCCGCCGTTCAAAAGAGTCTTGGTATTGAACTCGGTGTTGTTAGCAATACGGGTAAGTTCCTGAGCCAGCTGATCTACTTCCTTCTGCAGCTCGGCCCGGTCACCTTCAGTATTGGTGTCATTGGCTGATTGTACGGCCAGTTCTCTCATGCGCTGCAGTATGTCATGGGTTTCGTTCAATGCACCCTCAGCAGTCTGTATCAATGAGATGCCGTCCTGGGCGTTTCTGGAGGCCTGTTGCAGTCCTCTGATCTGACCCCGCATTTTTTCGGAGATGGCCAGACCGGCCGCGTCGTCACCGGCCCGGTTGATCCGGTAGCCGGATGAGAGTTTTTCCAGTGATTTGGCGGTATTACTTTCGTTGATACCTAATTGCCGGTTGGTATTCAGTGCCATTACGTTGGTGTTAATTATCATTTTATATTCCTCCTTGAATCTTCTTAGCTCCCACATCCTTGTGGGGCATTTCGTCCTGATCCTGTTCAGGTGTACCTGAATCCATCATCGACCTTTATTCCGGACTGATCACCAGCTGAAGCAGGATTTATCTGCTTATTTCAACAGGGTAATGTTTATATCGTTAATAAGCGGGTAAATGATAAAGTCTCTTCTCAGGCCGTATGGCTTATTTTTCTTTATCATACTTCCTTTTTCTCCTCCTTATAGCCTTTTAGGTCTTAGTATGCATTATTTTTAGGACGTACTTAGTAAATTGATGCTATTTTTTATAAAATTCATGCTAACCTAGTCTACCCCAATTAAAATGGCCAGAACCCCTAGCCTGATCCTTAATGTTCGCTAAGTTTTTTAAGGAGTGGTTCGCCATAGGCTCAGGTATATTAAAGGAAGGGTAAGGGTCAGGTAACCATTATAAAAATGTGAACTGCGAAAGTCAGTTAATAGGTTGGTACCTGGCACCAAAATTCAAAAAGTCCGCTCTATCAATGTACTATGCATCGATCGCGGACTCCAAGAGCTTTACTACCTTTTGTGCAATTCAATATGGTACGGTTAAGGTTTGCGTATACCTAATTCAGTTGGAATCTTCCCGGGCCTTGATGAGATACACAAAGTCTGCCCCGGAAAACACCGTATCACCTGCTGAAGCTGGCCAGTTGCTGCTCCAACCAGGAACTCTGGTTATTTAATCTCTGCAGGGCAGTCTCCATGGCGGAAAATTGGGACCAATACCTTTCCTCCAGATCCTCCAGGCGTTCTTCCCATTCATCGATACGATCGTTGATGCGCTCCAATTCTTTTCCCATATAGCTGGAATCAGCCAGGCTGCTGGAGCTTCCCGCTTTGTTGGTCAGCGAGGTCATGCTATTGCTGGTCAGGTCATAAAGTTGGTCCGCCAGGCCATCCACACCCTCGCTGCCGGTAAACAATTTCATTACCGAATCAGGATGGTCGGCCAGAGCGGCCCGCAGTTTGTCTTCATCCAGATACAGCTTGCCGTTATCCTTCCAGTTGCTGCTGGTACTGATACCCAGTTTCGAGATACTGGTATAGGCATTACCGACTGATAAGCCTCCCACTACCCCGGTTGCAACTGAACGCAGTTTACTATAAATCGAGTTTAAGAAGGAATCCCCTTTTAATAAGCCGCTGCGAGCCTTGGTTTCCCATGTTGCAATCTGATCCTCGCTCATCTCTTCTTTCTGGGCATCAGTTAACGGGGCATAATCCCGATCCCTTTCTTCCCCGAGTTTGCTGCTGATCAATTCCACCACACTATTGTAAGCTTCGATAAAGGCCTTCATTTTATCAACTGTAGCATCGATATCATTGCTGACGGTGATAGTAGTGCTCCCTTCGGTATTCAGGTCAAAACTGATCCCATTCAGGGTAAACTGGTTGCTGGAAAATGTAAGTCCACCGATCCCATTGAATTCGATTTCCGCATCCTGACCGGTACCCAGATTGACCGGGCTGCCTTCCGCTGGCAAAGCTCCCGTATACATTTTCAGGGTATCCCGTAAAAATCCATTTTGATCAGAAATAATTTCTATTTTAACATCGCTCCCGGTGTCGCTGGTAGTCAAGAACAGTCGGTCCACTCCGCTGTCATAGGTTGCAGTAATTCCCACACCGGAAGCATTAATTTGCTTTATCACCGTGCTCAGACTATCATTCTCAGCATTAAAGCTGAAAGACTGGGAGCCGTTTTTCCCTTCCAGGCTAAAAGTTATGGGGCCGGAAACTCCAAACTGCTGAGCCAGAGTGCCGGTACCAGACGCTGAACCCAGGGATTCAGAACTAGCGGCGGTCACCCCGCTGGCCAGGCTGAGTACGTTTACACTGTATTTGCCATCTACCGCAATTGCAGCCGCAGTAGCGGTCAGAATGTTCTCATTAGCAGATTTGACCGTATTCCCGGCAAAACTGCTCTCCATTTTCAAATCCCAGGTAGCGGTCCTTAACGCCAGGAGTTTAGTGTTGATATCCCGATAATCTTCTCTTCTCCATTCCAGCAACTGCTTTTGCTGGTACTGGATGTCTACTTTGGTTCGTTCCGCTTTCATCAGATCTTTAATTATAGATTCTGTATCCAGCCCGCTGGCCAAACCGCTTAAGCGTATAGCCATTTCGCAATCCCTCCTTGCTTCGAGCTTATATTTTCCCCTTCATTTCCTTGATTCTGCTTAAGGCTTCTTCTGGCTGGCTGGCTGCCTGCCGGTTGGCTTCTACTATTTCTTCGTATATCTCTTTACGGTATATACTTACTTCCCGGGGGGCTTCAATGCCGATTTTAATGTTATCCCCCTGAACCTCGACTATATAGATCTGTATATCATTTCCTATGATGATCGCTTCACCTTTTTTGCGATTTAATACCAGCATCTCCTATTCCCCCTGCCCGGCAGCTGCCCGTGCTTCTGATGGTTCTGCTTTAAAAACCGTATGTCTGGTGCTGTAAACAGACTTTTCCGGGATGAACTGGATTCCTTTTCTGCTCCGGGTATCGATGATCAAGGGCGCAAACAGGTTGGCAGTAGTATTCTTAAAATCATCGGGTATGGTAAGAACACTTAAAAGGCTGATATTTTTACCATCCGCGGCCTGTATCCTCTGCAGTTCCTGGTCTGGTACATCTATCTGGTAGTCTGGGAAAAATACAAAGGGATCCGCGATAACCAGACATAATTCGGCCCGGTTTACTGCCTGCAGATAATAAAAGGGGCCTGCTTCATCCATGGGTATAATAGCAAATCTTCGTTCCTCTTCAAACGCGGGTATCCCGGCCGGAAAATGAATGATGGCTGATTCTTCGATTTCCATTTCACCCAGTATTTTGCTTTTGATTTTCAATATTTTCACCTCTACATCCTGTTAATAAAGCTTTTTGTTCTCAGTATTACTTTTAAACGACAGAATATTTCCCAGCCTGAATTTATCATCAGCTTAGAAAATCTAATAATGACGGCATTATAATTTTTGCTCCAGCAGACAGGGAAGCTGTGTAGACATTTTCCTGCATCTGCAGATCAATAGCCAGGTCTGTTATGTCAGCATCCTCCCTTTTCGAAAGCAGGGTTTTCAATGAAACCTTCTCATCTTCCATACGGTTCAGCTGCAGTTCCAGTCGATTCGCGCGCGCACCAACGGTAGATCGTTTGCTCAGGATATCATCGATTTTCTGATCCATAATATCCAGGTTTGCTGATATAGCTTCCGCATCTTCTGCGTGAATATCTGTGATGATCTGGTCGAATAGGTCAAAGATGCCTCCGTCCGGGTTCCCGTATTCATCCAATCCGGTAGGGCTGCCGAATATTTCTCGCATATCGATATTTATCGACAAGGTAGCCCCGACACTGATTTCCATGGTAAGACTTTTTCCGTTGCCGGTCCACTCAGTATCGCCACAGGGAGCTTCGGTAACATTGGTGCCGGCAAAAATGTATTTATTACTGTAACTTATATTAGCTATTGTCCGCACCTGTCCCTTAAGAATTTCTATTTCATCGGCTACGGCCTCCAGAGCACTCTTATCATTGGTTTCATTGGCTGCCTTTACCGTAAGTTCACGCACCCGCTGCATTACTGCGGTTAAGTCATCCAGGGCTGAATCGGCAGTATCCAGGAAGCTGACCGCTTCAGCCAGGTTGCGGACATACTGCTTGTTCTCGGTGACATTCCCCCTGATCCGCATAACCTGTACCAGGCTGCCGGGATCATCAGATACTTTATTGATTTTTTTGCCGCTGGCGATCTGTTCCTGGGTAACCGCCATTCTTTGAGTATTTGTGCTGATATTCATTTTTAAAGTGTTTACCATCATCTGGTTAGTAATTCGCATATCTTACCCTACCTCCCCACTGTTCCCATACGATTGATAATTGTATCCAGCTGTTCGTCGATGACGGTTATGAATCGGGCCGCTGCATTGTAGGCGGCCTGATATTTAAGCAGGTCAGCGGTTTCCTCATCCAGAGATACTCCGGATACTGACTGCCGCTCATTCTCCAATTGATTTAGCAGAATGCCCTGGTTTTCACTCATACGGGCTGCCTGCTGGCACTGCACCCCAACACCGGAGGCTATTGAAGCCCAGTAGTCATCACCGGTGACATTTTCAATCATGCCCCCGATATTATTTAAGGCGGAAAATGCTGTGCCCCCCAGCAGATCCACGTCACTTATCCCTTCGAATGCGCTGTTGCTGCTGGAGAATATCAGCCGGTCTCCATCACAACTTACCTTTATGCTGATCCCGGCCGTGCTCAAATCGTTATTAGCATCCAACCCATGCTGTATGGCAGCAGCCAACTCCTGCAGGTCCTGGTATGCCTCTGCGGGGGCCGCCAGGGTAATCGTTGTTGATGGACCACCGGTATAGTTAACCGTTAAATCTCCTGCCACGCTGGATGGAAAGGCCAGCACTCCGCTCAAGCTTTCGCTGCTGGTGCTGCTGCTGGATACATTGATACTTTGCTTCAACTGGGCTATTCGTAAGGCAATAGAACCATCGCCAAAATTGCTCTCCTGGTCGTTTTCATCCCAGGTTCGATTGGCTGCGGCAGCTATGTTATTGGCGTCACTCAGGATCAAACCATCCAGCTTCATATAGGAAGCCCAATTATCTATAGTATCCGGGTCATCCGGCATAGAGAAAAAATTGGTGCCATCGGGGAAGCCTGAAGCGGGGTCCGAATTATTGTTCAGGCTGTACCCCCCCCGGTGTATCTGGTTGGTCATCACCACTATAGTTTTAGCCATAGTATTAAGTTCATCAATAAGTTCAGGTATGATTTCTTTATATTCGGAAATCGAATTCTCCTGGGCTAGGGTGGTTTGCCCCCGCAGGTCCAGCAGACCGCCTAGTTCTCCGCTGGATATATTAGCTTTGATCCCGGTGTCAGCCCAGATAACCATATACATACCGTTGGGGTCGCTGCTGGTGGACAAGGTAGTACAATCAGTGCCCTGGACGATAGCACGACCACCCATCTGTACACTCACCATTCCATAATTGTCTTCCGTTATTGATATATCAGCCATCCTGCTTAATTGATCCAGTAATAAATCCCGTTTATCCATCAGGTCATTGGGACTTTGACCGGATACGCTTATGGCCAGTATCTCTTTGTTAAGATCCCTTAACTGGGTGATAATCGAATTCATTTCCTGCACTTTTATGCGTATATTGGAGTTGATATCCGTTTTCAGGTCAGTAAACTGCTGATACATGTGATTAAAAGTTTCTGCCAGGGCATTGCCGCGTTCTACGACTACAGCCCGAACTGCTTCGCTTTCTGGATTTACCGATAAATCCTGCCACGACTGCCAGAATGCTTCCATTACTGATCTTAAGCCGGTATTAGAAGGTTCATTAATAATTACTTCGATTTTTTCCATACCATCCTGTATAGATTCCCAGTAACCAGAGTTCCTGTTCTCCTTGCGGATCTGCAGATCTATATACTCTTCCCTTATACGGGTTATGCTGCCCGCGGAAACTCCAGTACCGATTTGTCCTACCCCTGAACTGCTAGGTATACCGGGCGTACAGAAAGGACGGGCGGCCTCCATGCCTACCGTCTGTCGGGTATAACCTTCGGTATTAGCATTGGCAATATTGTGCCCGGTAGTCTGTAAAGCCAACTGTTGTACTGTAATCGCTCGTTTGCCAGTTTCCAGTCCCATCATAATACTCACTCGTCATTACCTCATTTCCCTGATCATATCTTCAGGCCTTTTTATCCAGGAGGCTTTTTCTATTGATGATCTTCTCATCCAATTGATCTCCAGAACTCGAATATAATCCGGCTTTATCACCCAGGATGGAAGCTTCGATGGCCCCTATGTAGTCCAGAGAATCTTCCAGAAGTTCATTATTATGTTCGTTTATGGCTCGAAGCCGGGTTAGGTTAAAGTCCAGCCGATTGACCGCCTGTTCCAGATCGGTAAAAAAAGCAGGCTGGTTCTGCCTGACTCTCTTTAATATTTCACGGGCGGAGATTTCAGTAATATCCAGGCCCCACTTATCGGCCAATTGGTTTTGCAGTCTAAATCGCCCTTCCTCCAGTTGCTGGAGTTCATTTATGGCCTTGCTTTCGCGTCTTATCAACTCATCAAGTTCCTTGACCTGACCCTGGATAATCAACTCTTTTTTATCCTGTCCCCATTGGGAAAGCTGATCCATTACCTGATTCTGTTTGTTTAAAAAATCAATAAAGTCTCCCAGCAGTTTATCCACTGATACACCACTTCCTTATATCAAACCGGCTCATCCAATAGAGCTTGTTCGATAATTTTTTCTGCAATTTCTTCATCTGATATATCCAGGTTATCAGCCGCCATTTTCTCTTTTAACTGATTGACTTTTTCCCAGCGTATATCGGGTGCCTGTTTAGCTGCCGTCATGGCTTTCTGCATAATGCGGCTGGCACTGGAAATGCTCAACTCATCTGTTTTTGAAGCACCGGTACTTTTGATGTTATCTACTCGTGCCGAGCTGGATTCTTTTCCATAGATCTTCATTATGTTCTGAACCTGAGCTTTTGATATTATCATGATTTTCACCTCATATAATGCTTGTGTATTACTCTTCGTAGAAAACGAACAGGAGGCTTAATGCCTCCTTGCTGATTTTTCATATTCTTTTGCCATATTACTTTGTTTTAATCGCTTATGCTATCCTTTTTAGGTTCTGTCCTATTTATTTTTGCCCATTGGACCTAATTTATCCCTGCTGTACATAGCTCCCCTTAAACTACTGCTGCTCTGCTGACCACGATTGACTTCTGGTGCCGGCAAGACTGACTGCAGTTCACAGCTTATATCATAGAGACACTTTTCGCAATATCTGCCTTCTTTTATGCTGCTGCCGCAATTTTCACAGTTTAATAAATTAGAACTGCTTTCAGCAACCAATCTGCCTTCGCGCATAAACTGTATTATGGTCTGTTCCTCAACCCCAGTATTCTCCTCTATTTCCCGAATTCCAGCTCCTGCATGCTTTTGCAGGTATCTTCTCACTAATATAAAATCTTTTTCCATTTTCTCTATACATTTGCTACAGATGTTTTTTCCCCGGAAGGCAAAAACCCTCCCACATGAACTGCAATTCATCAAATCTGCTGCCATAAATTCACCCCTTAGTCTCTAATATCCTGTACCAGTTGCCCAGGTTATTACTGAAACACTCTCTGCTCCTGCTTCTAGCAAGGTCCGAGTACACTCTTTAATAGTTGATCCCGTAGTATATACATCGTCAACCAGGAGAATATTCTTCCCTTTAATTTTCTCTGGCTCTGTTACTTCGAAAGCACATAAGAGGTTTTCTGCTCTTTCCTCTTTAGTCAATTCTCTTTGAGACGGCGTTTCTTTTACCCTGGATAACAGGTTGGAGCACATGCGTTTCTTTAATATTTTCCCTATCTGTTTGGCCAGCAGTTCCGACTGGTTGAAACCCCGTTGTTTTAAATTACCTTTGGAAATGGGTACTGGAATTATCATATCTATAGGCCAGAAGCCAGGCTCTTCTATTACTACTTCAGCCATCATAGTTCCCATTTTTACACTCATATATCTGCGGCATAAAAATTTCAATACTTTTACTGCTTTGCGGAGCTTATCGTTGTCGTAAGGACCAACAGATCGTGCAATCTTAAATTCCTGCGGGTTACTCCGGCATTCCGAGCAGCAGGTACCATCCAGCACCTTCAGGTATTTACCGCATTTTTCACAAATCGGCATACTGGTCTGTGCCGTTATGATTTCATCCTGACACTGGTTACACCATGGACGGCGACTGTGGAATCTGCCTTTTTCCCGGCAAAGATTGCATGCACTTACCGGAAAAAGGATGTCCATGAGAATATTTTCCATTCCCCCCACCCCAAACACTTTTTTTCGTCTCTAAGCGAAAATATCGTATGAAAGCCCCCCCTGCCTTAACATACGACATTTCTCTAGCTCTTATTTAATGATAACGCATAAATTGCTAATTTACACTAACTAAACATAGTCAATAACTTTCACTGATGGAAAGATATGTCATATAAGTCTTTTTCTGATCCTATGCCGCAGCAGTCAACACATTCTGCTTGTACCTGCTAACTACAGCCTTGAGCCTGAACCTGTCCCGCAGGTATATGTCTGTACAAGCCTTAAGCCACATCTCTGCCTCGTCCTCATCAGTTAACTGCAAACAAACCTGCTGGCTTACAGCGGACTTTCTTTGATTGCTCCCATGAATCAAGACCATCATAATTGTCATCCAGATAGCAAAACACAGGATTTTGAGACAGACGGCCACAAAAAGAACCTCCTTTTAGCCAGTTTATATATAATATGCCGGGCGGAGGTCAATTGATTACTTCTTTTGTCTAATCATCAGCAACTATATGGTTTCTCAAAGCATATACTGCAGCCTGAGTGCGGTCTTTGACTCCCAGTTTTCTAAAGATACTGGTCAGATGGTTTTTCACTGTTTTTTCACTGATAAACATATTTTCTGCCATTTCCTTGTTGGAATTTCCTTTCACCAGCAGGGCCAGCACATCTTTTTCGCGCTTAGTAAGTTTGACATCATCGGTTTCCTGCTCGGCCCGGGTAAGCTCACTTACCAGGCGATTGGCTACCCGGGGGTGAATCACTATCTCACCATTCATAACTTTATGAATGGTCTCGATCAAATCGCTTCCCGCTACATCCTTAAGCACATAAGCCGAGACTCCCGCTCTGACCATTTCAACTACTTCTTCGTCCTCATATATAGTCAGGGCAATTATCTTTATTGAGGGTATCTCTCTTTTAATTACCTGGGTGGCTACTATTCCATTGGTGCCCGGCATGTTAATGTCCATAAGAATGACATCAATATGTTGTTTCCGAGCTATGTTTATAGCCCCTTGACCATCTCCTACCTCGGTCAAAACCTCGATGCTATGATCCAATTCCAGAAGTTTTCGAAGCCCTTCTCTTACAAGAACATGGTCATCGGCGATTATAACCCGTATCTTTTCATCCATTCTTTGCCTCTCCTTCCAGTGGGACTATAATTATTATCTGAGTTCCTTCCCCTGGCCGGGAATTGATTTCCATCTCCCCACCCAGTAATTGTACCCTCTCTTTCATACCTATGATCCCATAACTTTCTTTATCCGGGTCTAGTTGACCCGGGTTAAACCCGCTGCCTTCATCCTTAACTATCAGGGTCAGGTTCCTGCCATTATCCTCCAGTTTAACCATGGCCTTATTGACACCGGCATGTTTCCTTACGTTATTGATAGCTTCCTGAACTAAACGGAATATGGCACTTTCCATAGCGATATCGTATTTTTTCTTCTCGCCGAACATTACAAAATTTATTTCAAAGTTATATTTGATCTGAAAATCCCTCAAATAATCTCGTACGGTATAGTAGAATTCTTCTTCATGAATGAGGGCTGGTTTTAGATCGAACATGATACGTCTTATGTCATCCAGGCTCTCCCGGCTCATTTTCTTAATATTATCCAGTTCCTCGTTGATACGACTTATATCGTTATCCCACAGCCGCTGCACGAAATCTAACCTTATCAGCATACTGGCCATGGTTTGTGCTGGTCCATCATGCAATTCCCTGGCAATCTTACGGCGCTCTGCTTCCTGAGACTGTAGGATCCATAAACCGACCTGCTTGCTCTTGACCGCATCTTCCAGAGTGTCACTGATCCTTTCCAGATTACCCTGTAGAATCTTTAAAGCCATACCCGTAGTATTCATAAATTTATCGGCCTTTTGGTTTATAGCCTGGAATTTCTTTAACTGCCGGGATAATTCGTCCCGGCGACGGCGCAGGTGCATTTCGGTCTGCCGGAGATCCATTAGTTTCAGCTGGTATTCCCGGGCAGTTTCATAGGCCTTTTGTATGTCAGTTTCTGAATAGGAACGAAAATTCTGACTGACTTCCATCAGACGCAATCGGGCAAAACGTTCGTTCTTCTCCTGTTTCTGCACTTCATCGATGATACGGGAAGTCTCCAGTTTGACGTCATTAAGCTCTACTTCTATACGCCGGGCCTGTTTGCCGCTTTCTTCGGCAATATCGAAAATATCGTCCCGGCCTTTCTCCAGGGTAGTTATCACATCGAGAAGGACCCCATCCAGCATACTAAACTCATCAGTTCCTAAATTTTCATCAATTATACTACTTTCGTCATAACTCATAAAATTCCTGCCTGTCCCCTCTCATAAATTTCGGATATTTTAAACCCTACCCCCGAGAAAGATACCTATTTATATATGGTGGTCAAGTCCCAGGATGCCCAGAACCTCTTCTTTTACCTCGTTGAGTCTGGCTTCATTCTCAGCCTCCACATAAACCCTGAATACCGGTTCAGTCCCAGAAGAACGGATCAGAGTCCAGCTGCCATCTTCCATTATGATCTTGCGACCGTCTATCTCATTTATTGAGGCTACTTTTGCCCCCCCCAGGATCTTGGGGCTAAAGGCCTGGATCTTTTCCATTATAGTCTGCTGATCTCCTGAACTTACTTTGATATCGATCCGTTCACTGCAGCTGAATCCATATTTCTGGTTGAATTCATCGGTCAATTCCTGTAGATTCTTCCCGGTGTAAACCATTAATTCGACTGCCAGCAGGCTGGCTAAGATACCGTCTTTCTCAGGGATATGGCCTAAAATGCTCATGCCTCCGCTTTCTTCACAACCCATGATACATCCCTTTTCCCGCATGGCCTCACTGATATATTTGAAACCTACTGGGGTTTCGATCATATTCAGACCATTACCGCGAGCTACACGATCCAGCATATGACTGGTGCCGGCTGAACGACATACCGGCCCTCTCCAGGTCCTGGTATTCAGCAAATGATCCAACAAGAGGTACATTAAACGATTGGCACTCACAAAGCGACCGCTGTTGTCTACTATTCCAAAGCGATCAGCATCACCATCTAAAGCCAGTCCGATATCGGCATTATAACTCACTACTGCCCTTTTTAAATCACCCAGCAGCCTGCTCACCGGTTCTGGCATAGTACCCCCAAACAGAACGTCCCGGTGATTATTAATGGTTCTCACTTCACATCCCAGTTCACCCAGTAATCTGTCCAGGTAACCAACCCCTGCTCCATACATAGGGTTAGTCACTACTTTGATTTTCTTGCCCTTAAAATATTCACATTTGACTAACTTCAGGATGTGGTTTATATATTCATTATCGACTTCTATTTCTTGAAATAAAGCTAGCTCCGCAGCTTCTGACAAATCCAATTCATATATTTTGTCTGTCTCCAGTACCCGGTTTATTTCTGCCTCTATGGCATCCGTTATAGCCGGCATAGCAGGTCCAGCATAATCTGGTATATATTTAATACCATTATATTCAGCCGGGTTATGGCTGGCGGTAATCACCAATCCGCCTCCAGCTCCCCTTAAATGGACTGCATAGGCAGTAACTGGCGTAGGGCTGACCTTTTTCAGTAAGAAAGTCTTAATTCCATTTCCAACCAGGACCCGGGCACATTCTTCGGCAAACTCCTTGGACATAAATCTATTGTCATAACCGATCACTAACCCTTTTTTGCCGAGATTGCTGCTATTGATATAGGCAGCGATACCCTGGGCTACCACGCGGCAATTAGCGAAGGTAAAATCTCTGGCAATAATGGCTCTCCAACCATCGGTCCCAAACTTAATATGTGACATCTAAATCCTCCTTGAATGGATTGTCGGGAAATCAGTCTAAAATAATTACTAAAATTTTTAAACCCGGCTTCTGCAGCTTATATTGAAGAACTCCGTTGAGCTTAATAATAGCCGGGCTTCTGCTGTCATTGTATCTCTGCTTATCCATATGCTGATCAAGTACTTTTAGTTCACCTATTCTGCTCCATGCATCCGGAATTACAATTTTACTCTTATTCTTCCAGAGAAGGAGAATAATAATCCCTGCTTCTGCCTATTGAGCACCGATCCGGGCATAAAGAAAATCTACGATAACTCGCACGATCCTGCCGGATGCTTTACCATCTCCATACGGATTAATAGCGCGAGCCATTTTATGATATTCTACTTGATTAGAGAGCAAACTCCGGGCTTCGCTGTAAACTCGATCCCGGTTAGTTCCTACCAGTTTGACTGTTCCTGCCTTGACCGCTTCCGGCCGTTCGGTATTATCCCGTAAGACCAGCACCGGTTTACCCAGCGAGGGTGCTTCCTCCTGCAATCCACCTGAATCAGTCAGGACCAGATAGGACCTGTTCATGAGATTGGCAAAGGGCTCATAATCGAGTGGTTCTATCAGATGGATACGTTCCCGGCCTCCCAGCATGGCTTCTGCCACCTCTCGAACTACCGGGTTTTTATGGACTGGAAATATTACTTCGATATCTTCAAAATCATCCAGCAGATCTATTAAAGCCTGGTAGATCTGCTGCATACGGGTACCCCAGTTTTCTCGGCGGTGAGTAGTGACCAATACCAGGCGGCGGTTAAAATCAACCTTCGATAATTCAGGCCCAAACTTAAAATTGGAGCTTACCGTCTGCATTAATGCATCTATCACTGTGTTCCCGGTGACCCATATCCTTAAATCCCCAATAGATTCCCTAAGCAGGTTATCCCGATTGATATCAGTGGGGGCAAAATGCAAATCTGCCAGCCGGGCGGTAAGAGAACGATTGATCTCTTCCGGGAAAGGTGAATACCTGCTGTAGGTACGCAGTCCTGCTTCCACATGAGCTACCGGTATTCTCTGATAAAAAGCCGCCAGAGAAGCCGCGAAAGTTGTGGTAGTATCCCCATGAACTACTACCAAATCAGGTTTTTCCTTCTCTAATACCTCCCGGACCCCGTTTAACACCCCGGAAGTAATACTGTGCAAATCCTGCTTGTCCCGCATCAAATCCAGGTCATAATTAGGTTCGATCTTAAAAAGATGCAGGACCTGATCCAACATCTCCCGATGCTGTGCTGTTACCAGGACCACCGTATTGATATCTTTTACTTCCTTTAATTCTTTGATCACCGGAGCTAGTTTAATAGCCTCCGGCCTGGTCCCAAAAATTACTAATACTTTCCCCAGATACACTACATAATTCCTCCCAATAGATGACAGGTGTGGATACCGTATCCGGCACCCGCAGCCCCCCTAAGGAGACAGGCAGACCGTCATCTTTCTATTGTCTTGTCCTATTTTTTAGCATAGAGACCGGCAGTATATCAACTATCTTAAACACCAGGCAGTTCTTTAACGGGAAGGACCCATACGCAGTATCCTTAAGACGATCCTGTATGCGTTCAAAATAGTCCCCTTCCTCCTGGTCATCGGTTAGCTCTACATAGACCCGGATTCCATCCTTGGTTTTATTGTCTGTGGTCAACAAGACCAGAAAAACACCTTTGCCGGTTTCTTTTAAATTGGCATAAGTCTTATCGGCTCCAAAGCGAGCACAGATGATAGTATTATCGTCGATCATCTCCAGGATAGTTATTACTGCAATATTTACATTATACTCTCTATCTACCGTGCTCAGGGTAGTAGAAATATAATTCGCATTAATCAGTTCCCGGGCTTTTTCCAGCAAAGTATTATCCATAAGCACTCCTTATACAGATTTATTTGAACAGGTATTTAGCATCATAGTAATATATTCCCAGCCTTAAGTCAAAATATTTAGGCCAACCGTCTCCCCCCATCCCGGTAAAAAGATGACAATGGGGACGATTCCCCCTGTACAGGAGGAATCGTCCCCATTGGTATCTATTGTAAGCAATGTTATTTTCTGATGCCGTTCATCACTGCGTCGGTGAGCTGATCGGCCAGGTCTTCCGGGTCTATTTCCCAATTCTCCAGGATGTTAATAGACCAGATGGATCCTATCAATCCTGCCAGTATAATAAATACCAGCGTGTTATCCACCGGCTTGATCTCGCCTGCCGCCACTGCCTTATTCACTATTTTTTCTATTAATCTTTCTTGATTTTTCCTGTTTTTGTACATCCATTCTTTAAGGTCTTCATCCATTATTTCAGTATCCCAGAACAATATCCGGGCTAGCTTCTTCTTCTCTTTGCTAAATGTAAAATGCCCCTTGATGGTTTCCCGTATGGTTTCTTCAAAACTAAGTTCGGTAATGGAATCGGCAGTAACCGAATTAGAGTATTCTTCCCAGGACCTGATGATCATTGCATTAAATAATTGGAGTTTGCTGTCAAAATATTCGTACAGAGTACCTTTACCGATCCCTGCTGTCTCTGCTATCTCTTCCATCCTGGCACTGTTATAGCCTCGGCAGGTAAAAACTTCTATTGCCGCCAGCAAAATGCGTTCCCTTTTATTCTCGGTTTTCTCAATAATATCCTTCATAAATGCCCCCCCGATCCCTAAAATCTGCCTGCACCGTTGCTACAGGCACTGGATCAAATCCTTAAACACGCGGGCAGACTCAAGGTCTGCCCGGATACTCTGGCTGGAGCAAGCTAACTGCTAACTGCTTCATCACCGTGGTAACAATTACATTAACTGCTTAATCCAAACTTAGCTCAGTAGAAACTGCCTTACGGTCAGCCTTTTTCTGCCGGCGCCGGCGTCCTATATCATCCAGGATCGAGTATACCACTGGCACCAGTACCAGGGTGATAAGGGTTGAAATCAACAAGCCGCCAATTACTACCGTAGCCAGAGGGGCCTGGTATTCTCCTCCTTCGCCCATACCAAGAGCCAGGGGAACCATGGCCAGTATGGTGCTGAAGGCAGTCATAAGTATAGGCCTCAGCCTAACTCGTCCCGTTTCTACGATAGCTTCATCACGGTCCATACCTTTATCGATCTGCTGCTTGAGATAATCAACAAACACTATGGCATTGGAAACGGCTACCCCCACCAGCATGATCATCCCTATAAAAGCAGGAACACTCAGTGCTCTTCCCGTCAGAAGCAGGGCTATGATTATACCGATAATAGCAGTGGGTACTGAAAACATTATGACAAAAGGACTGAAAAAAGACTCATACTGCACTGCCATTACCGCATAGACCAGGATAATGGCGAGCAGCAAAGCTAGAGCAAGATCACCGAAGGTATCCATCATTTGCTGATTTTGCCCAGCATATTCCACTTCATATCCGGCTGGCAATTGTATTTTATCGACCCCGGTCTTTATATCGTCCATAACGCTCTTTAGATCCCGGTTCAAGAGAGAACCGCTTATATTAGCTATCCTAACCTGGTCCAGGCGGCTTATAGATATGGGGCCCTGTTCGACAGTAAAAGAAGCGATTTGAGACAGCTTAACGCTCATCCCCATCGAATTGTAAATACTCAGGTTTTTTAAATAATCGATATCCTGTACCTGATCGGAGGCATAGAGAACTTTAACATCTACCTCTTCCCCTTCTACTCGATACTGAGTAGCTACCGTGCCCTGCATAGCTGAATTAATAGTCGAGGATACCTGCATCGGAGTCAAGCCATAAGCAGCAGCCCGGTCACGATCTATATGGATCTGCAGTTCAGGAGTACCATCGGTCAAAGAAGATACCACCTCCCGGGTCCCTGGAACATTCCTGACCACTTCCGCTATCTCCGTCGAAAGGTCTTTTAAAACCTGGAGATCATCGCCAGTAACCTGGATAGTTATTGCACTGCTGCTCCCGGACATCATTCCACCTGAACTATCCATAACGCTTACCTCAATTTTAGCCCCGGGTATATCAGACATCATCTTACGGATGTCATCGGTCATCTCGTTAACATCTTTACTGCGCTCATTGCGCGGGCAGAGTTTAACATACATGGTGGCTACATCGGTGTGAGATCCGGAGCCCATCAGCATAACCGATGAAGAACCTATGCTGGCAAATATCAGATCCATCTCGGGTATGGAACGCAGTCGTTCTTCCACCTGGGCACTGACTTCTTCCGTACTGGAAATCGTGCTCCCCTTATCCATCTCGATATTGATTGAAATCTCTCCAGTATCCATAGCTGGCATAAACTCGGCCCCTACCAGAGGTATCAAGGCCAGCGAAGCCACCATCATCAAGGTAACTATTACCATAACCCGCCGGCGCCGCTTTAAAGACGCCTGGAGCAGTTTGCTGTATCTGTCGCTTAGTCCATCGAGCCAGCGGCTGAAGCGGTCGGTAACTTTCCTGCCTTCGCCGATATTAAGCTTATTTAATTTCTCCATGGTTTCATCGGTCAGCATACGCGAAGCCAGGAGCGGTATGATAGTCAGAGAAACAAACAGCGAGGCCACGATCGAACAGCATATAACTATGGCCAGAGGCCGGAACAATATGGCAGTCAAGCCCTGTACATATGCTATCGGAGCAAAAACCGCGATAATGGTCAAAGTAGCAGCAATTACCGCTCCCCCAACTTCCGAAGCTCCCTTCTGGGCCGCCAGCATTCGTGTTTCTCCCAGCTGTCGATGTCGATATATATTTTCAAATACTACTATAGAGTCATCTACGATCCTGCCTACCCCTAAAGCCAGCCCCCCCATAGTGATCAGGTTGACCGAGGCGTTGCTGAAATACATCAATATGAAGGTAGTGATTATAGAAACCGGTATAGATATAAAGATGATAAAGGTACTGCGCCAGTTACGCAGGAACAGGAAGATAACCAGAATGGCCAGCAGAGCTCCTTCTAATATCATCTTTTCGGTATTTTGAATAGATTGCTTGATATATTCGGCCTGGTCCATAACTACATTGATTTCCAGGCCCATGTTTAACTCCTGCTCAATTTTATCCAACTCGGCTAAAACCTGTTTCGACGCGGAAACGGTATTGGCCCCGGTCTGCTTCATACAATGAATACCTACCGCCGGTTCCCCATTGACCCTGGTATACTGGGTAGTCTCCTCATACCCGTCCTTGATCACCGCAATATCTGCCAGCCGCAGAGCCTGGCCGGTGCTGGTCAGGATCCGTACATCCTCTATGTCGGCAGTCGTTTCAAACTGCTGCAGGTTGCGCACATAATACTTACGCTGGCCCTGTTCATACTGCCCTCCGGACATATTGAAATTCTCCGCCTGCAGAACAGACACCACCTGGGCCAGAGATAATTTGTAGTTTTCCAATTTTACCGGGTCTACTTCAACACTGACCTGGCGAACATTACCCCCGGTTATATATACTGAAGCTATTTCAGGTATGCGGGAAAGCCTGGGTTCAATAACATCTTCGGCAATATCCTGGAGTTGTTCCAGGTTCTCCCCGCCGCTCACCCCGATCTGCATAATAGGCATCATGTTGGGGTCCATCTTGACTACCATAGGTTTGCCTGCTCCAGTGGGCAGGAAACTCTCGATAAAAGATATGTTTTCCCGGATATCCAGCATTGCACTGTCCATATTAGTGCCCCAATCGAACATGATCAGTACCACTGAACTTCCTTCACTGGAAGTCGATTGGATCTCAGTGATGCCGCTCAGACTATTTAGGGAGCCTTCCATGGTTTTGGTTATCTGGGATTCTACTTCTTCCGGTCCGGCTCCAGAATAACTGGTGATAACCGCAGCCATAGGAAAATTCATCTCTGGCAGCAGGTCAACCGAGGTCCGGGAAAAAGAGAAGAACCCTAATATTAGAATAACTGTGACTATGACAATTACGCTGACCGGTCTCCGGGTGGCGAAATTAACTATTTTCACTATTTTCCACCCCCGGTGACCACTCTGACCTTGCTTCCGTCACTCACCAGAGTGTTGCCTTTTTCTATGACCTGCTGGCCTTCCTTCAGGCCCTTGGTTATCTGAATATAGCTGCTGTTTTCGATCCCGGTTTCTACCTCCAATAGACGAGCCCGGCTGTCTTCATCAACCATGTAGACCACCGACTTACTGCCTTTGGGAATGACCGCGTTGCGGGGTACACACAGGGCATCTGTTTCAGAAACGGTAGCCAGTGCTACCTGGGCAAACATGCCTGATTTGATCAAGTTATCTGGATTATCCATAGTGATCTTTACTTTATAATTCCTGGTGCTGGGGTCAGCCGCAACTGATACACTTTCCACTGATCCGTCAAAGGGTTCCTGTCTGACCGCGTTGATCGTTACTTTAACCTGGCTGCCCTCCTGAACATAAGCGATTTCTGATTCACTCACCTGGACTTCTATTTCCAGTCTGGAGGTGTCACTGATGACAGCCGCGGGTGACTGCATGCTGGCCGTTTCTCCCAGGGAAAGCCCGATGGTTCCTACTACCCCGTTGATAGGAGCAGTTATGGTACAATTGCCAGTGCTGTTCAATGCCTGCTGTAAACCGGCCCTGGCCTGCTCAACCCCTGCTTCAGCACTGCCCGCATTGAGAGCATCATACTGAGCTTTAGCCGCTTCCAGTTGGCTGTCCGAGACAGCACCGCCCTCGTGCAGTTTTAAAGTCCTCTCATAATTAGCCAGAGCAGTAGCTTTTTGAGCATCATTGGCCCGCTTACCGGCTTCCGCCATAGCCACTGCCGCTTCCGCCTGCCTGATGCCGGCCTCATAGTCACTGCTGTCCAGAGTCAAGAGAACCTGTCCCTGTTTCACATAATCACCTGGTTTAACATTTATAGCCGTAACACGGGCTATGGCTTTGGCCATAACATTTACTTCATTTATTCCCCTAACTACACCCGAGTATTGGGAAGTCTTAGCTATGTATTGAATTTTTGCGGCAGCAACCTTTACAGTCAACTCTGACTCCGCGACTTTCTCCTCTTTGTTACCACAACCACTGAGCAAAAGTGTGCAGATCAGCACTATCAGCAACATCAGGCTGACTAATCGATTATCCTTGTTCACTTTGTACCCTCCCAATTCAACTTCTTATAATTTCCGACCGGCTGGTCAGTCTATTCAAATTATATCTTTAGTGATTCCAGGCGGTCAACTGTATTATTAAGGGACAGGTGTATGTAATCCATTACCTGGCAGATACCTTTTTCTTTAATCTAACCGCTCTGCTGAGCTCTCCTTGCCCCTGCGGCACCACTAAACGATGAGCCTTTTTTTACTGCCAATAACATCCTTATCTTTCCTGGGCTGATAATGACTTCCTTTATTTCCTCCGCCGGTAAAATTCCGGCTGCTATATTTGTCGTATTGGAATCGACTCTCGGCTAAAGATTGTGGAACTCTCCATAATTGTCTGAATATCGCAACTGTCTTCTTGTAGCTGCGAAGACCAATGCAATTTGCCTTAGCGGATTACTGTTGCACTCCAATTCTGGCCAGGAAATCCTCCTGCTGTCCATCATTGAAAATGACCCAATATTCCCCCGGCAACAGATTAGCAAAAGGTTTTATCCTGACAAATTTATCTGCGCTTACCTCGACCGCCACTTCTAACTGTTCACCGGTGGCCGAATTCAGCATCTCAATGTTGTCTGCATTCCATCCCGCTCCTGATTCCTGGGAAATATATAAAACAATATCCCGGCCGGGGCTATAATTATCTATGGATCCTATCGAGCTGGCATTAGGATAATACAAAGCGGTCCTATCCTGGACCTGGGATGTAGTCAATAAATCGTATCTTTCTCCGCCAGCCCCTTTATAGGCGGGCAAATACTGCAACTGCCCGGTTACATCCCCCCAGACCTCCCAGTATTGTGGACTGCGGGCCAGAGCCAGGTCGACAACAAAGCCATGTCCATTGGCCTGGAGCTCATAACTGCCAGCCCCGCCATCAGGAGGGTCTGATAAAAGCAGCTCGGCTGCCTTGATTATATTCTTACTATCCAGGGGCAGGTCGGGATCTACTCCGATGCCATTGATGGGGATCCCCAGGGGCGAATAGAAGCGCGCAGTAGTCAGTTTCAGCCAATCCCCATTGGAGAGAGGATATATTTCCTGCACCGTTCCTTTGCCGTAGGTGGTGGAGCCCAGCAGTATCGCCTTGCGATGATCCCTTAATGCTGCAGCCAGTATCTCTGAGGCACTGGCACTGTTTTCATCTATAAGTATTATCACCGGCTCAGAAGCCTGGACCTGGGGATGGTCGGTACGATAACTGGTGACAGTGTCCCTTTCCTCCAAAACCGTAACAACTCCCGGCCCGATAAATATTCCAGCCATTTCTATAGCTGAGTCAATATAACCTCCCGGGTTGCCCCGCAGATCGATTATCCATTTGTCAGCCCCGTCCTTTCGGCAGCTGGCCATAGTATCTGCCAAATCTTGATCAGCCTCTTCGCTGAAGCTGTCGATATCTATGTAGGCGGTATTAAAATCCATCCGGCTGCTATTAACCACCGGAATATTTATAATCTGGCGAAACAGAGTAAAATTCCTATTTAACTGCCCCGTTTTAACCTCTATCTGCACCCTGGTTCCAGCCGGTCCCAAGAGCATCCCGCATACGGTATCCAAATCAAGCCCGCCTACAATTTTCTGATCTATTCTAACAATCACATCCCCGGCCTTGAGACCCGCCTTTTCGGCCGGTGATCCTCCGATTATGCCGCTTACCTCTATACCCTCCGGGAGCATCTGTCCATTTAAATATACCCCAATGCCGGCATACTGCCCCTCGATGGATCCCATAAACTCCTCAAACTCGGCCGCAGTCATATACAGGCTGTATTCATCCCCCAGCTTGGCCAGCAGTTCCTGCGAAGAATTGACATTTAGCTGCTTCGCATCCACGGGGTCTACATAGAAAGCCTCCACCAGGGCCTTCACCTCATCAAACACCGGATCTGGAGCGGCCAGCAGTAAATGTGGAAATACCAGAAGTACTGAAATCGCCAGCAACAGCCCCAGTTTCAATCGCGAATATTTTATCATTCCTTTTCCTCCGCACTTATTTATGAATATAGATATTCAATATAATCTCATTTATCACCTTTTATAAATTTGGTAATTGGCAGAAATAGTTTTATACTGTTTTCTTCTTCTGGCTCTTTACCGATCAAATATCAAAATCCGACAGCACCTACAATCATCATTATGTGATACATCCCGGTATCACTGAACTCCCTGGTTTTTCAAGCAAAAATATCACCCCAGCTTAACTTAACATTAGGCAGGGGTGATATAAACTCTCAATAAGCATTTATTAGTTTACGCTGCCCACGGTTTTTCGAATACTAATTTAAGATATTCATGCTGAAAGACAATAGAATCCAGGCTAGATTGCGCCTGTTGCAAAGACAGCTGGGCAGACTGTACTTCCATTTTAGTGGCTAATCCCACCTCAAACATCAGATTTTTTACTCGAACACTGTCCTGGGCTAACTTCACTGCTTCCTGCTGCTGCTGGTAAGACTCTTCTAATTTAAGGATATTGTAATAAATATCTCGCAGCGACTGGCGCAGCTGTTCGCGCGATTCAGATGCACTCAAAGAAGCCTGCTGTACTGAAATTTCGGTAGCCCGGTACATACCTGAATTATATGTTGACCAATCGTAAAATTTTACCTGAAGCTCAGCCAGTTCAACGCTCTTATCCGCTAACCATATGGAGGGGCTTCCGTCAACCGTCTTATTTATAATTGCTTCCAGATCGCAAGCTCCCATTTCACTGTAGCCAGGTTTCTCACTCAATATCGGTCGTTCATCAATATTCAAGCCAATTGCTTTATTCAAGGCCTGGTAGGCAGTGGTAAGCTCAATCTCAGCCAATTTCAATGAGTTTTGGGCTGACTGGTATTGGGTGTTTGCGCTGATTTTTTCCACCGAACTTAACATGCCCAACTGATATTTGGTATTGGCTATACTCCAATCCAGGCGAGCATTAATAAGAGCTTCCCTACTATACTCTACATTCTCACCGGCCTGTATCACACCTACATAGGCGTTAAATACGGATAAGGTTATTTTATCCTCATTCATGTCTCTGGTCTTTTTAGACATAGCCCAGGAAATATCGGCAGACAACAGGCCAGTATAGGCTCGATCAGCCTCAGGATATCCTGAATACTCCAGGGGGATGAATGATACATTGTCGGCCGCTGCGTTGCGCTGCTCCTCAGATTTTTCCACATCCAGTACTGATTGCTTCAGGGTTTTACTATAGTTCAGCGCCTTTGTAACCGCCTGTTCAATAGTCAAGCCTTCATCGTTGAACCCATCCGTGTCACTAGCCAAAACCGGGGTAATAAAACATATCAACAAAAATGCTGTAAGAATAAGAATAATAGATTTTCTAAATACAGGCATAATAACCACCTTTACTAAATTATTGATTAAGTTGATTATATACAAAACCGACTCCACGGTCAATCCAGGTAAATATCAAGATTTTCCCGATATTCCTGTGGAGGCTAGACTCGCAAGCTCAGGTTCCCTGTGATATTTCTGCTGAACCCGCAAATGTTGGAATTTACTCTATCCCAGTGAATGTCCTGCTTGCTCTTTCCCCGCTTACGACTGCAATAGTTTTTCACCGTCCAACTTAATAAAAAAGACCCGGCTGAGCCGGGTCTTTTCGATTAGCATATGCTAAGGGTTAGATTTCTACGGTAACCTGCTGGGTAGCAGCATCCCAACCTACACTCGCTCCGAAAGCCTGAGCAACAAAGCGGATGGGCAGGCAAACTCTGCCAGGAGCAACATTGACCGGAGCTACGTCCATGGTGATGGCTACGCCATTAACCAGAATAGTAGAACTGCCAACCTTCAGCTGAACAACCTTGTCACCCTTCATCAGGGTTACAGTTTTGTTAATGCCATCCCATACGATGTTGTTGTCATCAATGCCTAAGACATAAGCAACATAACGGATGGGCATGTAAGTTCTGTCGCCGGAGATGAAAGGAGCTACGTCCATAGCTTCCTGAGCAACTCCATTGATGGTGTAATCTGCGGAATTGATGGTGAATAATGCGGTTGCATTCTGTTCACCCGGAGCCGGGGTTACAACATTAGCTACTACTGGTGCAGCTGCAACCTTGGTGGAGAATTCACCGGGATTTAATGTTCCAGCATTAGCAATATCAATATGATTTTCTACTACAGCTGATCCAAGAACCCACAGTTTCAGTTCGCCTTCAGGAATGGTGCGGTCCAGGGTAACTTTGATGTTGGAAACTTTGATGCTGCTGATTTTACTGCCAGTGTATTTGATAGGCACATTTACACTGGTGTAGTCAGAGCTGCGCTGTACGTCGCCGGCAGTAATTTCCAGGTTGCCCTCGATAACTTCTACTGTCGGGGTAGCCGCAAATTTTGCGCCTTCAGTCAGCTTCAGAACCATTACGCCGCCGGTCTGGGCAGCGCCAGGAGCATTTTTGTATTCTTTGCTGATAGCTTCTTTGATTCCTTCGGTTATGGTTACGTCACCAATAGCTTGGCTCTGAACACCAATCTTCACGTCTTTAACTTCGGAAACAGTGGCGGTAACCGGTTTTGATGCGGTAGCGACAACCAGTTCAGTGGTTTCAATCCCTGCACCACTGATGGTGGCAGTGATGTCGCCCTCTTTGTCGCCCTGTATACTCATTTCCAGTTTAAATTCCACTTTGCCCTTGGTGGTGCCACTGGTGGCGGCATCAATGGTAATATCAACATAGCTCTTTTCGCCTGATACGCTAGGAGTACCAACTACCAGAGTTCCAGGATTGTCGGTAAAGCTCTTCACGTCAGTGATTTTTACCCAGCTGGGCACTTCAACCGTAATATCACGGCCAGCAATCATGGTAGCTGAGATATTTTCTTTGATAGTAATCTTGTCGGTAACCTGGTCAAACTTACCGGAGGTCAGTTCTTTAACTGAAGCAACCTCTGCAGTAATGCCATAGTCGGCATATTCGGCTACAACCAGGTCGATGTTGACAATATCATTGCCGGATGCATCTTCACCGGTAATATCAATTTCAACGTCACCAAAAGAAGCGTCTCTTAAGGCCTTAATAGGGGTATCGATGTAAATGATACCACGCTGAGTGCGGGCAGGGGCAACATAAGAAATAGTTGCGTTTCTTCCGTCAATATCAACATCATAATCCCCGGGGTCATCCAGGGCTGCGTCTGCAGTCGCGCCGCCAAAACCAGCAGCAAAACTTACAGCAGGATCTTGCCACCATTCGAAATTGCTAGGGGCTTTCAGATTGATTTCTATTAGGCCGGTGCCAACAGCTCCTACTGAGGTTTCCCTTAATTCAATGTCTCCACCATAAGTGTTGCTCTTGGCTATCTTCTTCACTGAACTTACGCTGGCGGTAAATTCACCGGTATCAGCGATACGGGCAAACAGATAAGAACCGCCGGTAACTGCAGAGTCCAGAGCTTCCACGGTTACTTCAACGTTTCCGGTGGCTCCGTCAATTGCTATATTCATAGGAATATCAACTTTATCTAAACCAGCAGTAACTCCGTCGTCAAAGGTAAGTTCCAGTACCTGGTCAGACCTTATAACAGCAACGGCTTTACCAAGATCTCCTGCAACTGCTGCGTTCCATTTAACTCCGCTGGGCAGAGTTACCAGGAAGGTGTCATCTTCTTCAAAATGACCCAGGAAATCAGCGTCTTCCTGAACGGTAAGCACTACTCCGGTATCTCCGTCAAAGTCGGTGCCAATGCTTACAACTTTGTTTACACTGTTGACTGATTTAGCACTAGCGGCACCTACGCCAACAAACATGGTTGCCAGCATGGTAAGCACTAATATCAGTGCCAGTTTTTTGTTCATTCTTTTTAGCAAATTATTTTCCTCCTTTAAGAATAATTAAGATAATTTCTTTAGGTAATCAGGGATAAACCCTATTCTTCTAAAGGTAATCAACGGTGAGCGCACCGTCCACGGTTGTTGTTACCGTCTCCCCTCCTTTACCTACCGGCTCGTTTTTATCATAAATTGCACCGGTTTCCTATGTTTGGCCTGCTTGGCAATTATGCCTTCAGGCACCAGGATTTTTGTACAACTAGTTAGACAAAATTAATTACAAAAAAGTTCCCGGAAAAAGATTTTTTTTCCCTTTAGAGATATAAATCAGTCATTATACCTTTTTCTTACTCAGTTTCCCTTCCTTTATGTAACTGTTATTTTGTCCAATCCCAGCTATAACAGGCAGCAGTTGGATATATAACCAGCCTGCTGTTATTTAGACTGTAGTTGCCAGAAAAAAGTTCCCCATAATTGTATAATATTTAATTAGTTTACATACTCTTGGATAGGAGCCCTTCTCTTTGCTTTAGTTTCGGATCCTCTGCTGCCAGGCACCATTCCTGGATCTTTTTGATAATCCTTCCTCTTAACACTTTAAACAGCAGAAAATGTTATAATTACTACTAGCCGTTTGTCATGCATACAAAAAATGACCTGGCACATTTAACTTTTATATGTAATAAAATATTTTTTGTTGCCTATTAAATAATGGGAACTTTTTCATCAACTGTATTGTCTAATAACTAATCGGAGTTTTTCCGATTGGACCAGGAGTGGGTTGAGTTTTGATACCACCAGTGGAGGAATTGATAAAGAAGTCTCAGCAGAATGATCTGCTGGCTTTTGAAGAACTGGTTTCGTTGTACCAGGATCGGGTTTTTACCCACTGCTGTCATCTGACCGGCAATGAGCATGATGCCCAGGATCTTGCCCAGGACGTGTTCGTGCAGGCTTTTACTAAAATCAAGTCGTTCCGTTTTAGTGCCAATTTCGGCACCTGGCTGCATCGGATAGCAGTAAATCTATGGATCAACCATGTACGCCGGAATCGAAAAGTAATAGCTTTTTCCCTGGATGAACCTTTATCCAATGGAGAAGGGCTATTGTTTCGAGAACTGGCCGCCAGCCAGGAAAATCCTCTGGATGAATTGGAACGCCGGGAATTGAAAAATTTGCTGAATTCGGCCCTGGATAGGCTGCATTATGACTACCGAATTGCCCTGGTGCTCAGGGAGCTGGAAGGGTATAGCTATGAAGAAATCAGCAGTATTACGGGCTGGTCATTAGGTACCGTAAAATCTCGTATTAGTCGGGGTAGAAAAGCCCTCAAAAAGGAACTGGCGCGAGGGCATTGGATAGATAATTAATGACGAAGGCGTGATCACCTATGAATTGTAAAGAAGCTAAAAACTTCATATCTCCATACATGGATGGCGAACTGGAAGGTAATTCAGCCCTGGAGTTCATTGCCCACCTGGAGGAATGTGAAAGCTGTCGGCAGAGCTATCAGGAAATGGTGCAAATTTCCGGGTTGTTCAGGTCGGCAGGCAAAACCATTATCCCTGCCCCGGATGGCTTTAAAGATTCGGTTATGCAGCGTATAGCTGAAAAACCGGGTAGTGGCCGTTCGGCGGTTTTAGTTGGCTTTAGTAGGCGCTGGAAACAGATGGCAGCCAGTGCTGCCGCAGTTGCCCTCCTGGCTTTTACTTCCTATACTTATGCTCTGCCTCCCTTAATACAGCTGGCCGAACATGAGCAGACCCCAATCGTGAGCAGTGATAGCGGCGACAAGGTTGACCCGGTGGATAAGACTGATTTGGATATCCAACCATCTAACGGGGACAGCAGTTCTGATATTACCGATCCAGGTGATATCGATACTACCCAGCCCGGCACAGATGTAAGCGATAAAGATCCAGTAGTAAACGATCCCGATCCCCAGTCTGGTGATAATGCTCCGGTTTTATTGAGTGCGGATCAGCAAAATATTAAGACTACGCTCTTAAAAATAGCTGCCCGGGCGGAGATGTCTTCTTCATATGATAAAGCTGTCAGCTCGGCACAGAGCGTAGGGGCACAAACGGAAAAACTGGGGCAGCAGAGTAAAGACGACATCATTTACCAGCAGGTCAATATTATAGTAGCCCGGGATAATGAAGCGGCGCTTCTGTCCAGTCTCCGCAGCCTGGGTGATATAATAAGCGAGCAGGAGGACTACAAGGATATTTCCACCGCTTATCAGAATACTGTGGACCAGTATAATAATTTGACTCAGCAGAAAGCAGACAGTGATGATGCCGAGGAGATCCAGCGCCTGGAAAGTGAGATAAACTCCCTGAATGATAAGCTGGGAGCATTCAAACAGCAGGCGGAAAAAGTAACCATAGTCCTGTGGCTGCAACAGTAGGGTTAATTGACGTATATTTTTTACCATGATACTATATAATCATAAAAGGAGTTACCGCTTGTGTAGGGCGGTCAGTCCTTACGGTTTGCAGGCCGCTCTAACGGGCGGCCTAGTTACTTTCTATGCATCAGACATAGAGAAATAACCCCCCACGATCACTAAGCAAAGCTGAAAAAGCTCTGTATATGTAACCATAGGCATCACCTCCCTTCAGGGAAGTGACCAACCGCCAAACGGTAACTCCATTTACTTATTTTACCATATGAAACTGCCCTGTAAGGAGGGCTTTTTTGCAGACATATTACGAAAAGCAAAATATACACACCTTGATAATACCTGAGACGGACATCTAGCACATCCTGAAATCTTGTATTAAAAACACAGTTTATAAAATTTCACCTCTTGAAAAAACTGCATTAATAGGATAATCTAATTATTGTAGTAAGGTAGGTCTTTTAAGTTAAAAATGGTAGTATGGTAGGATGGTGGGAATACAGACATTGGGGGCAGTATGCCATTAGTGAGATTCCTTGCTGATGGCTTTTTTAGTCTTTCTCACCCTCCCGAAAAAAAGGAGGACAAATGAAATGATTATTGTAATGGAGAAGTTTGCACTAAGTGCACAAATCGAACAGGTAAGTGAAAGGCTTAAGGACCTGGGATTCCAGGTTCATCTATCCCAGGGAGTTCAAAGAACGATTATCGGAGCCATAGGGGAAGGAATTCAAGAAAATATGGATTCCTTCCTGGTTCTGCCGGGCGTGGAGAATATCGTTCCAATCGTCCAGCCTTTCAAATTGGCCTCCCGGGAATTCAAAAAGGAGCCAACCGTGATCAAAGCTGGCAGTGCTATGATCGGTGACGGATCTATTCAGATAATAGCCGGACCCTGCGCAGTAGAAAGCCGGGAAAAGTACCTGGAAATAGCGGCCCTGGTAAAAGAAAGCGGAGCTACTATGCTCCGGGGCGGAGCCTTTAAGCCTCGTACTTCACCGTACTCTTTCCAGGGACTGGAGCAGGTCGGTCTGGAGATACTGGCTGAGGCCCGTGAGTTAACCGGTTTGCCTGTAATCACCGAAGTAATGGACCCCAGAATGGTAGATATGGTAGCAGAATATGCCGATGTTTTACAGGTAGGGGCCCGGAACATGCAGAATTATTTTCTGCTGCGGGAACTGGGCCGTATCAATAAACCTATAATGCTAAAAAGAGGTCCTTCGGCGACTATCGAAGAGTGGATCATGGCTGCGGAATACATTATTTCCAGCGGCAACAGTCAGGTCATTCTATGTGAAAGAGGCATCCGGACCTTTGAGAAATACACTCGTAATACCCTTGATTTAAGTGCGGTTCCTTTAATCAAACAGCTTACTCATCTGCCTATTATTGTTGACCCCAGCCATGGCACCGGGAAATGGAAGCTGGTTGAGCCTATGGCTCTGGCTGCCATCGGTGCAGGCTGCGATGGATTGATGATAGAAGTACACCAGAATCCTTCCGAAGCTTTATCAGATGGTCCGCAATCCTTGACTCCGGATAATTTCAGCAGGCTGGTTACCAAAGTGCGCAGTATACAAGATATCTTAACTATATCACGAGACGGAGAATAGCCATATGCAGCAAGAGTTGAAGGTTTTACTTATCGGATTAGGCCTTATGGGCGGCTCTCTGGGTCTGGCACTCAGAGAGTCTTCCCGGGTATACAGTATAATGGGATTTGACAGCGACCCGGTGGCTGTACTAAAAGCAATAGATATGGGCATTATCGATCGCTCGGTCAGTTTGGAAAGCGGAGTCCCGGAAGCTGATATCATTTTCTTATGTACACCGCTGGGATCCTATACCGCCTTATTGGGCAGTATAAGAGCAGGACTGCAGTCAGGAACTATTATCAGTGACGTAGGCAGCACCAAGGAAGAAGTTATGAAGCTCTTTCAGGCTCTGCCTGACCAGGTATGGGGCATAGGCGGGCATCCCATGGCCGGTTCGGAGATAAAGGGCATACATGGTGCAGATCGTTATCTATTTGAAAATGCCGTATACTGTCTGACTCCGGCCCCCGGCCTATCAAACTCAGTTCTTGATTCTCTGGTGGATTTATTGAATGTTACTGGTGCCCGGATCAAGATCATGGATGCAGCAGTACATGATGAACTGGTGGCAGCGGTTAGTCACATCCCCCACCTGGCGGCTGTGGCCCTGGTGAACTTGACTGGCGGTTCAGATGCTCATCTTATGATGGCTGCAGGGGGCTTCCGGGATACTACCCGTATAGCCTCTTCCAACCCTGAAATTTGGAATGATATTATATTTTTCAATCGCAATCATATTCTGAATAAATTGGATTCATTAATAAATAATTTACATACTCTAAGAGACGCTCTGGCCAGCAGTGATGCCGACTATATCAATGAGGAACTGAACCGGGCCAAGTCCATCCGGGACAAGATCCCCCGTATACACCGGGGACTCATACCCAGTTTTTATGATATAGTCTGCATAGTACCAGATAAACCCGGGATTATTGGCCAGCTTGGTTTTATCCTGGGACAGGAAGATATCAATATAGTAGATATAGAAATATTGCGGGTGCGAGAAGGTGATGGCGGCACTATCCGTCTGGGAGTACCATCTGAATCAGATGCCCAAAAGGCTGTCACCGTGTTAAAATCCCACGACATCAAAGCCTGGATGAGATGACTGGAGGTAATTATGAGACAGATATCTAAAGCTAGCGGACCGTTAAGAGGCGAAATAACTGCTGAAGCAGATAAGTCTATCTCCCACCGGGCAGTTATTTTTTCAGCCCTGGCCCGGGGAGAATCAGTGATCCGGAATTTCTTATTAGCAGCTGATACCCTGTCTTCTTTCAGCTGCATGCAGCAGCTAGGGGTGGATATTACCCGAGAGGGCTCACTTTTGAGGGTAAAGGGTCCGGGTATTGATGGCCTGCAGGAACCTGTCGATGTTCTGAACTGTGGAAACTCAGGCACTACTATGCGGCTTTTAACCGGGTTGTTGTCAGCCCGTCCTTTCTTCTCAGTTTTAAGCGGAGATGCTTCGTTAAATAATAGGCCTATGAAAAGAATTAAAAACCCGCTAAGCTCTATGGGGGCTCAAATAACTGCCCGGAGCCAGGGGAATTTTCCGCCACTGGCGGTCAACGGCCGGAACCTTAATGGGATCGATTATAGTCTGCCGGTGGCCAGTGCCCAAGTAAAATCGGCCCTGCTGCTGGCTGCTTTGACGGCTGATGGAGAAACAACGATCACCGAACCTCATAAATCACGGGATCATACCGAGCGAATGCTGGGGGCCATGGGAGCTCAGATAAAGCAGGAAGGCTTGGAAATCAAACTTTGTCCGGGCAAGGATTTAACTCCGCAGGATTTTATTGTACCCGGCGATATCTCTTCGGCCGCTTTTTTTATGGTTGCTGCAGCGGCAGTGCCTGGATCGGAACTTATTATTAAAGGTGTGGGAATAAACCCTACCCGGTCTGGGATCATTGATGTTTTGATACAGATGGGGGGCAATATTAAGATCGAAAATCAGCAGGTGATAAGTGGAGAACCGGTAGCAGACCTAATTGTTTCGGGGTCCGAGCTAAAAGCAGTGGAAATCTCGGGTGATATTATCCCCCGTCTCATCGATGAACTGCCGGTTATTGCAGTTGCTATGGCTGCGGCTTCTGGCACATCAATAGTCCACGACGCTCAGGAACTCCGGGTCAAAGAAACGGATCGTATTAAAGCTATTACTTCAGAACTTTTAAAAATGGGAGTAAATGCAGAAGCTATAGAAGATGGTTTTATCATTGAAGGTCGATCCAGCACCATTAAAGGAGCTCAGGTCAACAGCCACGGCGACCACCGTATAGCCATGAGCCTGGCAGTAGCCGCTCTCCTGGCTGAAGGTGAAACCAGTATCTCCAATCCGCAAGCAGTAGACATATCTTTTCCTGGATTCTGGCAGGAACTGGACCGATTAAGCAGATAAAAAACAAGGGGACCAAAGACAAGGGGACGGTTCTTCTGTCTAGCCTCCTTGAATGGTTTAATCGGCTAGACAGAAGAACCGTCCGAGACCACTGAAAAAGTAGCCTTTTTAAACCGCTTGGACGTCAGACCCACTCCAAGCTGGTCTGATAATCAATAAGCAACATGATGAACAGCGCAAAAAATAAGAGTTTAATCCTTTTAAAGCGGATACCAGCTTGGCTATCCGCTTTAGATTTACCGCCAGGGCTGTTAGTTTTGCCTGAATACCGATACTTCGTAGA
>LNQE01001860.1_pt1 | contig 35679 bp, 30 predicted proteins | sample 603111 | NCBI WGS metagenome assembly LNQE01 (sample SAMN04260313, study PRJNA301899) | hydrocarbon metagenome | isolation source: hydrocarbon-contaminated ditch | place: Germany: Bremen | collected 1998
CTACGGTCTACGAAGTATCGGTATTCAGGCAAAACTAACAGCCCTGGCGGTAAATCTAAAGCGGATAGCCAAGCTGGTATCCGCTTTAAAAGGATTAAACTCTTATTTTTTGCGCTGTTCATCATGTTGCTTATTAATTATCCGACCAGCTTGGAGTGGGTCTGACGTCCAAGCGGTTTAAAAAGACTACTTTTTCAGTGGTCTCGGACGGTCCTTTTGTCACCGAATTTACTTTCCAAACTTGCCCGGACGATTTCTTGCCTGCATTAATTTCTTTCTTTTTCATGACGAGAGCCATTTCTAAATTAGTAGACTTAAGGTAAGGGAGACGCTGAGACCGTCCCCGTGCCCCTCGGTTCCTGGAATGTCGAAAGGTTTAAAGGGTGACAAAAGGACCGTCCCCGTGTCCCGGTAATACTGTATTCGTGTTGCCAATGAGCTCTCTTGACCACATAGAATTGATAAATAAACAGGAAAGGAAATAGTTTTATTAGCTTAGGAGGTGGCAAATAGATGAATGAGGAGAAAATAAAGAACATACTGGCAAAGATAGAATCATGGATGATGATGACCTGCGAAGGATGTGCCATGCCAGAAAAACTTAATCCTCTGATTGATGAAATCAGGAAGATACTCTACAGTGAAGCCAGTAATCAAGGAAGCAGAATAGCTGGGGATATAGAAGGTGTAAAAAACCCCCAGATTGATCGCTAGTGTAAACTGTTCTTTTGTGATGCAGAATATAAAGGGCCGTCCCCGGGTCCCTTCATCCCGGATTTGTGTTTCATCATGCCCGCTTTTATTGCATGTAGTTGGATAGATGTTGTGGTATCTGGATTTACCTGTTGGCTGTTTTGTGATTTCCATTAAATGTATAATAAGTTAAAATTATATAAGTGCGGCTACGGATACTGTTGGTTTTGGGCAGGGTATATTTGATAAACAACTGAGGGGGTTGTTCAATGGGCAGGGTGCAGAGGGAATACAGTCCAACGGGATGTTATCACATAATGCTGCGAGGAAACGAGCGGAAAAACATCTTTCTGGATGAGAGTGATCGTCGGAGATTTCTGAGAACGGTATTAAAGAAAAAGAGCGAAACAGAATTGGCGATTTATGCTTATTGCCTGATGGAAAATCACATTCATCTAGTTATGCGAGAAGAGCAAAATGAAATATCTAACATAATGAAAGGTATAGCGACAAGCTATGCTATGTTTTTTAACACCAAGTACGAACGAATCGGGCATGTATTTCAGGACCGTTTTAAAAGCGAATCTGTGCATGATGATCGCTATTTAATGTCGGTAATTAGATATGTTCATAACAATCCGGTTAAAGCAGGAATAGTTGTGAAAGCAGGTCAATACGAGTGGAGCAGTTACAGGAGTTATTTGAATATGGAAAATTCTCCATTGGTAGATGCTGTATTTGTCCTGGAGATGATTTCTGAGAACCTGGACAAAGCAAGGCTGGAATTCAAACGTTTTTCAAACGAAGAGGATGAGACAGAGTATTTGGATAATAATGATGAAATGATTACAACATTGGGGGAAGGCCAAATGTACCTGCAAGACAGCATAGCTAAGAAATGGCCTCAAGTGTCCATGGACGCTCTGCTGGAAGACAAAAAAAGCCGCTATGAGATAATAAAGGATTTGCGAAATAATACCGGACTTTCCATTCGCAAAATAGCTGATTTACTGGGATTACACAGAAGAGTTGTAGAGAGAATCGTTTCAAATAAATAAGGTTTTAGAAGGTGACAAAAGGACCGTCCCCGCGTCCCTCTGAGGTGACAGGGGCCTTCTTGTCCATGTTTTACCAATGTGGTAAAATTCGGTCAAGTGATGATAAATAATAATAGTGGATCCCTAAACTGGAGAAGCTACGAAATCGCTTTGCTGCAGGAAATCTTAAGCCAGGTAATATTTGTTAAGGAAAGGGGATGTTGGGAATGAAAAAAAAGCTGCGGCCCAGGCATTTGACAGCGATCATGGTGGTGCTTATTCTGTTTTTTTGCAACAGCGTTGTTTTGGCGGTGGATTTGGTGCCGGTACCAACTATTAATCATAACCTGATTGATACTCTAGTAGCGCCTTCAAATTTAAAGGCGGTGTGTGAATCCGCCGGAACCATTACTTTGACCTGGGCTGATAACTCCACAGGGGAAATCGGGTTTTTGATTGAGCGCAGGATGGAGAATACTACATATTCCAATGTCGGTTTTACAACTAAAAACGTAAGTACCTGGATCGACAGTGAGACAGCCAGCATGTATCCTATCTTTCCCGGGGAAAAATATTATTATCGAGTCAGAGCCTACAATGATAGCCGGGAATCAGCTTACTCCAATGAGGCCTGGGCGGTGGTAGAAAGACCGGCCCCGGTGCCGCCTACCAATCTGCAAGCGAAAGTAATTGTACAGACCATGGGATATCCGGTGCAGCTTACCTGGAATGATAACTCCAGTGATGAGACCCAATTCGCGGTACAGAGAAAAAAGAAAGGCTCATCCTTCGAGACGATAGCCGAACTACCCCGTAACAGCATCGAATATATGGATAAATCTGATATTGAAAAAGACGTAAAATACACCTACCGGATCCAGGCATTCAATGCGTACGGTTCCATATACTCAAATGAAAGCACTATATGCAAGCCCTCCTATGCGCCCAGCACCCCTGGGAATTTTACCGGCATAGCCCAGAGCTCCAGCAGCATCAAACTCTTTTGGACCAACACTGCCGATAATGCAGATGAGTTTTGGATCTATAGTATAAGAAATGATGGTACTTATGATCCTACTCCGGATTATGTTCTGGATGTTGATACTACCGAATTAATTATTAAGGGGCTGGAGCCGGAGACTCGATACTGGTACAGGATTATAAGCAGAAATGCCATATTTTCAAGCTTCTACACCGATACCTTTGCTACCACCGGGCCGCCGGCACCGATAAATCTTGCTGCTGCAGGAACCGGCAATATGGTTAAACTGTCCTGGGGAAATAATTCAATATATACCCTGAGTTATACGGTGGAGCGGAAAACCGGCAGCGGGAATTATGTCCAGGTGGCATATCTGGTTGAACCCGAGCAATTAGTATACTCAGACTATTCAGTATCCACAGGTCAGAAGTATACCTACCGGGTGCGGGCCTGGAAAGGATTGATACCTTCCGATTACTCTGCCGAAGTCAGTGTGGTACCCCAATCTTCAGCAAAAAACCTGCAACAGGTGGAAATCAAACTGAATCTGGGGCAGACTGCATATATGGTCAATAACCAGATGATGCAGATGGACACTGCGCCCATCATTAGTCAAGGACGGACTCTACTCCCCATCAGGTACATAACCGAAGCCTTGGGTGCCCAGATATCCTGGGAAGCGGCCAGCAGAAAAGTAACTATTATCATGGGGGATAAGCTTATCGAGTTGTGGATAGATAACAACACCGCACTGGTTAACGGGCAACAGGTTAAAATCGATCCAGACAACGCTCAGGTCAAGCCTATAATAATGCCTCCGGGTCGGGCCATGCTTCCGCTTCGGTTTATTGCTGAAAACCTGGGCTGTGAGGTTGAATGGGACCCACTTACCCGGGAAGCCAGTATAATCTATAATAACCAGGAATAATTCTGGTAAGATTCCTAGTAATTTAAGGGCCGCCTGCGCGGCTTGTTGACCCAGGTTTTGATTAAGCCTGGGTCTGTCTTTTCTTTAACGTCCTTGACCATTTGTATCATCTGTACTAATATTATTAGTACAGTGAATTATTGCAACTGGTAAGTTCAATATTAGTAAGAAAGATTAAGTCTGGGGGTATAATTAATGAAAATAGACCGCAAGAAAGTATTGTTGTTCCTTGGGTTGACATTTCTTTTTGATTGGCTCTTGGTAGGGCTGTTCCTGGGTCAGGGAGGAACCTACGATAACACTACTCCGGCCATGATAATGGCAGTGGGGTATATGTTTGTTCCTATGCTGGCAGCTCTTTTTGTACAAAAGTTGATATATCGGGAGCCAGTAATTCAACCCCTGGGGATAAGCTTCAAGCTTAACCGCTGGTGGTTGGTGGCCTGGCTCTTACCGGTAGTCCTGGCTGTAACCACCCTGGGAGTCAGTATACTGTTTCCCGGCGTGGAATTTTCGTCCGAAATGGCAGGATATTATGACAAATTGGAGGGAATGCTTACCCCTGACCAAATGGAAGCCATGCAGGAACAGGCTGCCAATTTTCCGGTCCACCCCTTCTGGATCGCTCTCCTGCAGGGTCTTATAGCGGGGCCGACCATCAATGCAGTGGCTGGCTTTGGAGAAGAACTGGGCTGGAGGGGATTTTTGCTTAAGGAGCTCATGCCACTGGGATTCTGGAAATCATCTCTTACCATCGGTGCCATCTGGGGTATCTGGCATGCCCCCCTGATTCTTCAGGGTCATAATTATCCCCAGCACCCCATTATCGGAGTGTTCATGATGGTGATATGGTGTCTACTACTGTCTCCGATTTTCAGTTATATTCGTCTCAAGGCCAAATCAGTTATAGCCGCTGCTGTGCTGCACGGCAGTCTTAATGCCACTGCCGGCCTTCCAATAATTATGTTGGTAGGGGGTAGTGATCTGACGGTAGGAGTAACCGGATTTGCCGGTTTTATCGTACTGGCGGCTATTAACCTGCTTATCTTCTGGCGCGAAAAAGAGCCCAACTTATCTTGCTAAGCCTAAGGGGTTCAGTTCTTGGGCTCAGGAACCTGTCCCCGTCCATGATTCCTGAATCCAACATGGGTTTTGAATAGTGCTAGAGCCCAAAAAATATGTTAGCTAGCTGGCACCTGTAATTTGATTGCCAAACGACTGGCCCCAAACATGTATTGGCAAGGGTGTTGGAGCAAAAACTATATATCCAGGGAGTGCCTGTAGGCATTGGGAAAACGGATCGGTCTTAGAATGGAGGCAATGAGTGAAAAACATTGTTATAACAGGTAGTACCAGAGGTATAGGACTTGCTATGGCAAAGGAGTTTTTGCAATACGGATGCAATGTAACGGTTTCAGGGAGAAGCGAAGAGTCTTTCGAACTTGCGAAAAAAGAACTGTCTGGATTTCCCGAACAGATCTGCTATGTTTCGTGTAATGTAAGGATAAAGCCAGAGCTTGAAAACCTTTGGGATAAATCAGTTGCTAAATGGGGACGAGTTGATGTCTGGATCAATAACGCAGGGCAAAACTGCCCCTATGAGTTTGCTTATGATACTGAGCAGCATTATGTTGATGCAGTTATCGATACTAACATCAAAGGTCTGATTTACGGTTCGCAGGTGGCGGCAAAAAATATGCTGGCCCAGGGCAGTGGTCAAATATGGAATATGGAAGGTCTCGGCTCCAACGATATGATACAAGTGAAAACCATCCTTTATGGCACCACGAAACACGCATTGACATACTTTACGAAGGGTCTGGCCAAAGAGCTTGAAGGAAGCCAGGTTTTAGCAGGACGTCTCTCGCCAGGGATGATGCTGACCGATTTTATTACTAAAACTCCGGATGGTGATAGATCTCCTGTGCTGGAGGAGCAGAGGTTCAAGAGAATATTCAACATCCTTGCGGACAGGCCAGAATCGGTTGCTGCCTACTTTATACCCCGAATCCTTAATAACACCAAGAATAATGCTCATTTAGTATGGCTCACCAACACCAAAGCCATGAAACGTTTTATAACTGCGGTATTTAGAAAACGCCAATTGATTTAAGCAACCAGCTTATTTCCCTTTGCCAGTCCGCAACTGGTTAGCTAACACAGTTGTAAAAGCAAAAATATGGTGCAATGGATTTTACCTTATCCTTTATAGATTCTAAGTATATTGTTTCTTATAATCTATGTTAGTAATCGAGCATTATTTTATACTGCCGGGGAATAATAAGCCTAGACTTAGAATAGGAGGGCAACAATGATGCAAATCGGCAATATTCATATTGGAAAGGCTTCTAATGCTGAGGCTTCTGTTATAGATTCTTCAGAAGCTTACAGTCTCTTTAACGCTTTGACTTTAAGATACGATCTTGTTCAGTTAATGCAGATCTATCATAATTTTGCCCATGATCCTGATTTTAAAGAATTGATTAAACAAGGAATGAGCACTATGCTAGATGAACAGATTAAATGTATTGAGGAACAAATGGCGATTTTTAAAATGGTTATGCCCAAAAGAGCCCCGAAAAACGTTAACATCGATTCAGACAGCACTATTTTTACAGATGAGCTTATGTTTAGGCACTCCTATATTGGAATGCAATATTTCATAGAAAACGATGTGAGGGCAGCAGTTCGAAGTATTACCAACGATGCTGTACGAGATATGTTTATGGATTTTGTGCACTTTGAGTTGAAACACTTTGGCAACCTGGTCAAGTACGGTAAAGTAAAAGGGTGGTTTGAATCTCCGCCTATATATCCATCAACTTAAAGTATGACTAATAGCTCGGGGACTTTAAGCATTCTTCCGGGGAATTTATTCCTTGGTTTATGAATAATTGATTAAGGAAATGCAGACTATTTGACAATATTAGTCTGCACATTGCTAACTAAGACAACAGCAACCCATATTTAGTTAAATAAACCAGATATCGATATTGAGACTGGTTCTCGGCTTATGCTAGGACCAGTCTTCTTATTATTTCTTAAACTTCAAGGATATTAACAACTTCTTCGCAGTAAATGAACTTTGTTTTTTGTTTTAACGTAACGCTCTATGCATCATTTTTATGGGCGTGATTATAGAGTTTGGATTTGCAGAAAAAACATACTTAGAAATGAGCCAAGGGGATAAGTGATGGTATAATATAACATAACATAAATATTTTGGGCTTATCATATGCATGTTGATAACTATTGTGTCTACCCACACCTGGAATTGGATGAGGAGAAGGAGGTATTAAAATGCATCGTAAACTATTATTGCTTATTCTGACGGTCATTATGTGTCTTGCACTTATCGCTGCTCCTGCTGCGGCATCACCCCCTACTGTTATCCTGGATGGAGAACTAATGCAGTTTGATGTTCCCCCGACCATTGAAGAAGGCCGAACCTTAGTACCCCTCAGAGCCATATTTGAAGGCCTGGGAGCTGAGGTTGAATGGGATGGACAGACCAGAACGGTTACAGCTACCAGAGCTAATGTGGAAATCAAGCTGCAGATAGGAAAACAAACAGCTTATAGAAACGGCTCCCCAGTTAGCTTAGATGTCCCCGCAAAAATAATTGATAACAGAACCATGGTTCCATTAAGGTTTGTGAGTGAGAGCCTGGGTGCAGCAGTAGCTTGGGACGGGGCTGCGAGAAAAATTACCATATCTTCTTCAGGATCAATTACTATAGAATATTCCACCATATCTTGGAATGAAGGAACTTATACTGGACAATTAAAAGACAATATACCTCACGGTCAGGGAACATGGACTCATCCCGACGGATTTAAGTATGTAGGTGAATTTTCCGACGGCAAAATGGACGGTCAGGGGACCTGGACTCAACCAGACGGTTACAAGTATACAGGTGAATTTGTTGAAGGAAAAATAGACGGCAAGGAAATCTGGACTCCCCAGAATGTTAGTCAAATACTGTTACATTCCAAAGCGGAAATGGAAAAAGCCATAAGAGACAAATATCTGGCTAATACCTGGTTAGGCAGTTATAGTGACGATTTCAAATCCATATCGGGTGGAATGTATGTCGCTTACTCCAATGGCTCGATATACTATGGTGATAGAGTTGGAAGGGCCCATATTGTCAAGGGTTCTATCTTAAATAAGTGGTTGCAAAAACAAGGAGCCAGCGGTTTCCTTAAATTCCCTACCACAGATGAATTAGTAACCCCGGACCAGAAAGGCAGGTACAATCATTTTGAAGGGGGTTCTATATACTGGCACCCCGACATAGGAGCTCACGAGGTGCATGGACTTATAAGAGATAAATGGCAATCGCTTAGTTGGGAAAAAGGCCTATTAGGATATCCTTTGACCGATGAACTTGTTATGGCAGATGGTGTAGGAAGATACTCGGTTTTTCAGGGAGGAAGGATTTATTATCACCCGAATCACGGAACCCACTATGTAAATGGAAATATATATCTCAGGTGGCTGGGAGATAAAGACAATAATGAGGTCGGAGATCTTGGTTATCCCCAATCCGATCCCCAGACCGTATCAGGTCCTTATATTTCTGGAATTAAGCAAACATTCCAGAAAGGTGAGATAAGCAAATACTACAATGTACATAACGGAATAGACTTGAGGGGTGAAATTGCCAGAAGAGGAATAGAAGTAAGACATCAGGGTAATAACCGGGACACCTGTTCTGTTCAAGCTATGACTTTTCTGCTCGAATATGCCTACACTGGAAAATATGGAGATAGTTATAAACACCTGTCGGTTGAATACTTGAACCACGCAGCCAATAAAGCCGCTAACAACACTGATGATGGTGATTACTTCTCTTCAATTGAAGCCGGATATAACCAATACGGTATAGTTAAGGAAGCACTATGGAAGTATGATAAAGGTTGGACATATGATTTTAATGAAGCAGAAAAAATATTAACCAAGCAATTGCTGGATGCGGGTAAACTGATGATTAGCGATGGAAGAAAACGTGCCGGGAGTTTTGTAAAACCATTTGAAAGGGACTCAAGTCTTACCAATACCGAGTTTGTCAAGATCCTGCAGCTTTTGGATCAGGGTATTCCAGTTGCTCTGGGCAGAAACCATTCAATGGCAGTTGTAGGTTATCAGTATGATTCGACTTATGACGGAGGCGGATATTTTATTTTCCGCGATAGTTATGGGTCAAGTAATGGGATTTATGGATATAAGATAGAAAGCTTTGCTCAGGTCAAATCTAAAACCAATGATGTATATGTGTTTAACTAAGGTGTCAAGCACCTAATCAAAAGATATGTAATTTAGACTGGTTTATGGAGGAGGAATTAGAAATGAAAAAGTATCGATCCTTTATTGCGGGTTTCATTATTGGTGCGGTATTGTTCTCTGGTGTAGCTGTGGCGGGGAACGATGTAATCAGCCGGGTACAATTAAATTATTATTTTAATGGAATAAAACAATCACCGCCAGCTGATCAACAGGGATTTATTGTTAATGGCAGGACGTATGTGCCCCTGCGCTGGCTTACCGAGACCTTGGGACAACCGGTAACCTGGGATGGAGCAACTAATTCCATATATATTGGAACTGTAATAGTTGATCTAACCAAAGTAACCCCGATTACGGTATACAACATAGAGAAAAAATCTCCGCTCATCGATAGAACCCAATATACTGATGCCCTGTGGTTTAGGGATACCGCCTGGGCCAAGTGGAATCTGCAGGGTAAATACACCAAGCTCACGATTACGGCCGGTTATGATGAGTCATTGATAAGTGCTGAAAGGGGTGGAGCACTGAGTGTTATGACTGATGGCAAATCAATAGGTAAGACTACCAACCTTACCGCCCAGGATAAGACCAAAGAATTCACCTTTGATGTAACTGGTGTAAATGAACTGGAGATACTAACCGGAGATGGTTTTTCCAACAGCCTGCTCTTAAAGGCAGTGGTCGAGTAAAGAGGCCAAGATTAAATCCCGTTTATTCTAACCCAGGCAGGGGTTGAAAAATATGGCTCTGATATTCCCGCTCAGGGAGATCCAGAGTCTGTGGATGTTTCCAAAAGGAGAATGTTCCCAATATGCAAGCAATCGGGGGCATTCTCCTGGATTCTTTTTGGGTCTATCCGCTGTTGTGTTAAACCCCCTGGCGAGGAAATCGATAGCGGGTCTGAAAGAATACTATGGTAAGCAGGAAGATAATGGCACATACCAGCAGCGGTGATTCATCAAGGGTCACAATATTCTTGGACAATATTTTTTCATAAATCTCCCCGTACCCTGTCCTGCTCATCCTGTTTCAGTTTGCGCATTTCGAAATACATCATAGTGGCACAAAGACTCACGGCCAGGAAGTCGGCTATAGGGGCCGATCGCCATACCCCTTCTACTCCCCAGATATGCGGCAAAATCAGCAGCAAAGGTATAAAAAACAGTACCTGTCGGGAAAGGCTTAGTATAGTAGCATGTCGTGCTTTGCCTACCGCCTGGAAATAGGTGGAACTAACGATCTGAAAACCCAAAATTGGTATCAAGGCCATATAAATGAGCATAGCGTGGGAGGTCATTGCGGTAAGGGCAGTATTATTCTCGCTAAACAGGCCCACTAGTTGCTGAGGCCAGATGTGCAAGGCCAAGTATCCCACCAGGGCAATAACGGTTCCCGCTCCGACCGCGATCTGCCACGTTTCTCTCACCCGTCCATATTGCCTGGCCCCATAATTAAATCCTATTATAGGCTGTGCTCCCTGGGCCACGCCCAATACGGGCATGAATAATAAGGTCGCTATACTCATTATTATGCCAATAGCTGAAAGGGCTAAATCGCCACCTTGCAGCATTAGGGTCTTGTTAAGGATGACCTGTTGTATACTGGAGGCTATCTGCATAGCAAAGGGGGCAAAACCAATAGCCATTATAGCAGATAGAATAGGCCAGGTAGGCCGCAGGTACTGCAGCTTGATTTTAAGCAAGCTTCTGCCGGTCAAGAAATAACTCAAAACCCAGAGGGCGGAGATCAGCTGGGCCAGTATCGTCGCCAAAGCTGACCCCTTTATTCCCCACCCCAGAATAAAAATAAATGTGTAATTCAAACCGACATTGATTACTGCTCCCAGTAATTGAGTATACATAGCCATTTTGGGATTGCCTTCGGCCCGGATAAAGTTGTTTACCCCCATGCTGAAAGAGCCAAAAGCCGCACCCAGCATAATAATCTGGGTGTAATCACGAGCGTAGGGGAGAACTTCAGGGCTGGCCCCGCAAAGAATTAAAATCGGTTCGGTGAAAATGAAAAAGAAGGCTGCAAAAACCGTTGGCAGCAGGATTATCATAGTGATAGCATGTCCTGCTATTTTTTCAGCTTCTTCCTTGTTGTTTTCGCCCAGGCGAATGGATATTAAGGCAGTAGCCCCAACTCCTATTAAAATGGAAACTGCCATTAAAACAACCATTAAAGGAAAGGCTACCGTAGTAGCAGCTATAGCTATAGCCCCTATTCCCCGTCCTACAAATATGCGGCCTACTATGTTATAGAGGGAATTTACTGACATGCCTACAATAGCCGGCAGGGAAAACTTCCAGAGCAAACTTCCTATATTGCCGTCTCGCATTTCCATTGAACGATCCATTCCAGTGACTCCTTTTAGTCTGTGTCCTGTTTTTTCGCAAGTATAAAATTGGTCCAAAGCGCAAATCTTAAATTAACTGAGTTCCGAAGTTCAATAGATATGGACGCTCATACATCATTATTTATCTTAGTTATTTCGGTTCGGAATCTAAATTAGATTATATCAATAATTATATCAATACAGCTGATAGTCAAATACTTTTTTTTAGGACCTTATTTATACCTGGAAAGCATGTTAGAATTAACCGTAGAATTTTTCTACAGTTGAGCGGGGGATGGTGTAACTGCTGCAATAATTGCTTGTATTAAATAACAATTAATGCTAATATAACGAGGAAAAAAGAGATGTCCCACCGCTTATTCAAGCGGTCGGGTTTCTATTAACAGGCAGCGGGCCTAATCCCGCCGATGCTTAAAGCGTATAGTTATATTGGCCAAAAGTAGACAACCATAAGGAGTGATAAATATGGAAATTATCAAGACTGAAACATCAACTATCGAAGATTTAAAACAGGTAATGAAGGAACAGAACATCAACACCAATGACCTGCGGATCACAGGTAGAATTGGCTGAGGGGGCATGACATTTAATCTGGTTCTGGATGGACCAGCAGAAGGTGATCAGGTAGAAGAACATGGTGGCATCAGATTTGTCGTGGAAGATGATCTATTTAACCAGTTTGGGCCTTTCGTCCTCACTTCGATTAGAAGCGGCCCCCAGGTATTTTTGCAGTTGAAGGGAGAAAAACAGCCGGCGTTCAGTGGAGGTTGTGATTCTTGTTCATCCTGTGACTAATCCAGGGTCAATATGATTGGGTCATGAAAATATTTTAAAAACCTGCCGGTTATGAACCGCTCCCTGTCAAGTAGACAGATAAAAAAAATAAAACCATTTCCTGGGCTCCGTCAATGACGGGGTCCAGTTTTTTATGCGGCATTTTCGATCAACTATTGTATCTGGCGTTAAGTTCGTCTGTCAGTCATTTTGTTGGAAGGTTTTTTTATGTGCCCGGCATGGCCCAATCTAATGGATTACTTGAACCAATCCTAATAATGATAAAAGAGTGAAAAATTATACCTGAAATACTAAAAAAGAATAAATTGTTTGTTGTTTGTAACTCATTTGTAACTCCTCCTGATTATTATGTTATTAAGCTGATGGGTTTGATTCTGCCAGCAGCATCTAAATGGAGGGAGGGAAACTGGGAAAATAACCTATTATAGGAGGTAAGCACGATGGCACCAAGGGAAGAACCATCTGCTCAACCGATAGGCACTACGTTTTTAGTAAGCGTGCGAAGTCGGCAGAATGCGACCTGGCAGGGAATGATCCAATGGCTGGAAGGAAAGAAGACCAAATCCTTTCGCAGCCAGTTAGAGATGATCCAACTTATACAGGAAGCATGGGAAGAAGACCGGGGCAGTGAACCTGGGCAGGTATTCGCCAATTGGGAAGAAAGAGATCAGGTTTCCTAAAATGGAAATACCAATGTAGATAAGAGATAGAAACTAGGAGGTACAAGAATGAAAATAAGAAAACCCCGTAAATACTTTATGATATTTGCCCTGGTGATAGCTATATGTCTGGTATTCAGTGTGAGTTTTGCTGCAGCGGTGCCAGGGAACGGCCATAACAACCAGAACCATAACCATAGCAGCCACGATAATAACCAAAACGGTAGTAATGATAGCAACGGCGATGGTAATGGCAATAATGGAAATAATGGATTTAGCAATGATAATAATGGTGACGGCAATGGAAACAATGGTAACAACAACAGCAACAACAGCAACAACAGCAACAACAGCAACAACCATAACCATAACCATAGCAGCCACGATAATAACCAAAACGGCAGCAATGATAGTAACGGCGATGGTAATGGCAATAATGGAAATAATGGATTTAGCAATGATAATAATGGTGACGGCAACGGCAACAATGGTAACAACAATAACCATGGCAATCATGGCAGCCATGGCGAATGCTTCCAGGGACAGCAAGACGAAGGTGAAGGCGATGGAAGCACCCAGGAAGGCGATGAAAGCACCCAGGAAGGTGATGGAAGCACCCAGGAAGGTGGAGGCAATAACAACAACGACCGTGGTTACGACTACCGGCAGTTAACCGATAACGAAGAAAACGATACCGAGTATATCAGCACTCCTGAAGAAGTACCAGTTGCAGCGCCAGAGGAATTGCCAGCAGCTATTACTTCGGAAACTATTACTACTCCGGAACCAACGCCGGAAATGCCCCGAACTGGTGCGGCTCCGATCAGCAGTGGGATTGGACTTATTCTGGCCGCAAGTGGGCTGATAATGAGGAGAATAAATAGATAATTTTTTATGAGATACATAATCTGATCACCTGACAGGAACCGGGAAAGCACCGGTTCCTGTATTATCATGTCCACAAAAACATTAACCCGTGGATAAAAGAATACTGTCTGGGTATCTGCTCCAGCAACAAAACGGAAAATATACTCTGGACGGCTGATAATCAAGGCTTACGCCCTTAAGGAACTAAAAGGGGTCATTTTACCTACAAAGGGCGAAGTTATCTGGAAATTACCCGATGGCGATTTTAACTGGTTTCACTAGAGGTCATCCGAATCGTGTTTAACCGGCCTATGGTTTTTATAGGCAGAGGCCTGTATAAACACAGGCAAGCAATTAACCTGGCCCAGTAAGTCGGCAACTGCCACGTTAACAAGGTATAATATCACTAAACAGCTATTGACAGAGGTCTTTTGCTAGAGTAATCTTAACAGTAATAATTAAATATTAGTTGAGATGAGATGAGACGAGATGAGTTTGAGATTAGCTGTGAGTTGAGCTTAGTTTGAGTGCATAAACCAGGGCTTTCTTAGGCGCTGGATTTTTTGTACCCAAAATGAGGTGAAGGGTGGTCCTGGTCAGGTCAGCATTAATGTTTTGTTTGCTGCCAATGCCAGAAACCGGGCACTCTTTAAAGAATGCATTTACTCGTTTCACTCTATCTGCGTCCTCTCTGGCTGCAGGCGCAAAATGCCAGTCAGAGTACAGCAAAATTATTTAAGGAGTGAGGATTTTGGTACAAAACGTTTTGAGAAAATTGACTGCTAATGAAGATTTGACCCATGATGAAGCCTACAGCCTGATCCTGGCCATTAAAAACGACCAGCTCAGTGAGGTGCAGATTGCAGGTTTTCAGGTAGCCCTGTTAATGAAAGGGCCGACCATCACTGAAATAAGTGCCATCGCCCAGGCTATGCGGGATAATTGTGAAAGTATATCGCCACAGGTGGATGGAGACCTTATGGATACCTGTGGTACCGGTGGAGGGTTGAGCACTTTTAATATCTCTACCGCAGTAGCTTTGGTTGCCGCTGCGGCTGGTATTCCGGTAGCCAAACACGGCAGCCGTTCTATATCCAGCCTGTCTGGCAGTGCAGACGTATTGGAAGCTCTGGGGGTAGAGATAAACCTGTCACCAAAAGCGGTAGAAAAGATCATAGAAGAAGTTGGCATCTGCTTTATTTATGCTCCGCTTTTTCACCCGGTCATGCATAAGGTGCTGCCGCCGGAGCAGGAGCTGGGTATTAAGACCATATTCTATACGGTTATCGGGCCGTTGATCAACCCGGCTCGGGCCAATCGCCACATCATGGGGGTATATAAACCGGAGTTGCTGGATGTAGTTACTGAGGTAGCACTTTCTTTAGGATATAAACATGCTCTGTTTGTACACGGTTTGGATGGTCTTGATGAAATTTCACTCCTGGGCAAGACCAGGATCAATGAAATCCATAATGGTTCAGTTAAAACCTACGAGATTTCTCCCGAGGATTACGGTTTGACCTGTTGTACCCTGGAAGATATTTATACCGGCACCCCGGAACAAAATGCTGGTGTGATTCTGGATGTATTTTCCGGTAAGAACCGGGGGCCCCGCCGGGAGGCCGTAGTAATAAACGCTGCGGGAGCTTTATACGTAGGTGGTAAAGCCGCTTCATTCGCGGATGGGATACAGCTGGCAGGCGAACTTATTGACAGCGGTGCTGCCCTGGCCAAACTGAATGAGCTTATTGCAGTTTCGAACCAATACCAATCCCTAAGTTAAAACTCAAATTTTGCAATAACGAGTCTTTTATGCTTTGTCCTTAGCAAGGGGGTAAGGCGGGGCAAAGCATAATGTTCGCCAGGTCAGTTAACGTTATCATGATGTGGACTGCTAAAGTTGAGTATAAAGTTATGCGGTTAGAGAGGAGAAGACATGCCAATCCCAGTCAATAATTATTCCAATGCCCTGTGGAATCAATACAACTCGGGCCGGATCCCAGTAATACCTGATCTCAAATCCCGATCTCCCCAGGAAGGTGATCTACTGCAAGGGCGCGATCCGGTGGAAATAGCCAGAATACTGGGAGATGCCGGTGCGCCAGTGTTGTCGGTGGTAACCGAACCGATGCACTTCGGCGGCACAACGGAATTACTGCAGCGGATCGTCCGTAATACGTCACTGCCGGTTTTGCGCAAGGATTTTATAAACAGCAGCGACCAACTGCGGGAAAGCGTAGACCTGGGGGCCAGCGCCGTGTTGCTGATCGCCTCTATGCTGAAAAAAGAGCAACTGTTCAGACTTGTCGAAAAAGCCTTCAAGCTGGGTCTGGAGCCCCTGGTGGAAACCCATAACCAGGCTGAGATAAATACCATGAAGGACTTACAGTTAAGCATGATCGGAATCAATAACCGTGATATAGTAAATCTGGAGATGGATGACGGAAGCGTAAAGACTACTGAACAATTAGCCCGTCTGGTCAATCCCGGGGTTTTAGTACTTAGCGAGAGTTCTATCTCCTCACCCGAGGAAGTGGAACGAGCTATATTCGCAGGTGCCCATGCCGTACTGGTGGGAACCGCTATACTGCAGGCACGGGACCCGGCTGAAATGTATCGCCGTCTCAGTATACCCCGGAGAACAAGTCTATGATCAGGATCAAGATATGCGGCATTATGAACCGGGAAGACTTAGATCTATGTGTTAAGGCCGGGGTGCATACTCTGGGCTTTGTAGTAGATTATCCGTTACCGGTGCCCTGGAATCTGAATCCAGAGCAGGCCAGGCAGCTGATTGATGGAGTGCCGCCCCTGGTTCGTTCCAGTGTAGTGACTGGAGGTTCGGTGGAAAAAGTTATGGCGATAGCCAGAGCTATCCGTCCGGATATGATCCAGCTTCATTATCAAGAAACTTTAGCGGAAGTGGCAGAAATGGCTCGGCAGCTGAGTTATCTGGGTATTAAGGTTATAAAGGCTCTGCGTATAGATGAAGAAGGGAGATGTGCTTTTGAAATCCCCGATCCTGTTGCAGCAGCCCGTGCTCTGTCTGAGACCGGAATTACAGCTCTGTTGATAGATTCATTCACCTCTTCCCTCCCAGGAGGAACTGGAGTTGCAGTAGACCTGTCTACCTTTAGGGCCATCCAGCAGGCGAGCGTTCTGCCAGTAATATTAGCCGGAGGTTTAAATTCGGATAACATTGGTCAAATTGTTCGCGAAGTCAGACCTTGCGCGGTGGATGTACTAACCGGAGTAGAAGACAGGCCGGGCCGTAAGAGCCCGGAAAAAGTATACCGCTTTATGGAAGAAATATTAGCAGTATAAATTTATTATCATATTAAGAGAAAAGAACCAGTCGTATTTTTGGCATTGATGATCTTAAGTTTAAAAAATAAACCAGCTCTTATATTCATTTGAATCCAGGAGCTGGTTTTGCTTGTGCTAGTTAAAGTGTTTAGAGACTGAGGCCGTCCTGTGATGGACCTCGGTCAGGTTGTTTTGTTAGTTGGACCGATCGATATCGGCATGATATTCCTGCAAAGATTTAAGCTTGGAATCGGTTAAATCATTTTCTGTATAAGCTGCGATGCCTCTGGCACTGGCCAGGGCGGCGGCCATAGTGGTGATATATGGCACTTTGTATTTGATCGCAGTCTTGCGGATATAGGAGTCATCATGCTGGCTGCGTTTACCCGACGGGGTATTGATGACCAGATTAAGCTCCTTATTTGTAATACCGTCTACTATATTGGGACGGCCTTCAAATAATTTCTTGATCTCCTCCGATCTGATGCCATTTTCCTGCAGGAATTTATGGGTTCCACCTGTGGCCTTGATCTTAAAGCCGATTTTCTCAAATTCCCGGGCGGTTTCCAGTGCGGCTGGTTTATCCTGATCGTTAACGCTTATCAGGACCGTTCCGGATAACGGCAGACAAGACTGGGTGGCTTCCTGGGCTTTATAATAGGCTAGCCCAAAGGAATCCGCAATACCTAATACTTCCCCGGTAGAACGCATTTCTGGTCCCAGTATGGGATCCACTTCCTGGAACATGTTAAACGGGAACACTGCTTCTTTGACCCCGAAATGAGGTATCTTTTTGGCAACCAGGCCGTTGACCGAGTACTTCTGGCCAGCATGATCAGCCATCATTATTTCTGTTGCTATCCGAGCCATGGAGATATTACACACCTTGGAAACCAGAGGTACGGTTCGAGAAGCTCGGGGATTGGCTTCCAGTACGTAAATCCGGTCATCCGCGATGGCATACTGCATATTCATCAAACCAATTACGTTCAGTTCTTTAGCAATCTTCCGGGTATATTCCTCTATGGCAGCAATATGCCTGGCTGATATACTGATGGGCGGAATCACACAGGCTGAGTCTCCGGAATGAATGCCAGCCAGTTCGATATGTTCCATTACCGTCGGCACAAAAGCGTCGTTTCCATCGGCAATAGCATCTGCTTCTGCTTCGATAGCGTTGCTGAGGAACCGGTCGATTAGGATCGGTCTCTCCGGGGTGACACCGACAGCCGCCTGTAGATACCGGCGCAGCATTTCCTCATCATGCACCACTTCCATACCCCGTCCTCCCAAAACATACGAAGGTCTGACCATCAGGGGATAGCCTATTCGTTCTGCAATAGCCAGGGCTTCCTCCAGGTTAACCGCCATCCCTGATTCTGGCATGGGGATATCCAACTTCTCCATGATTTGACGGAATCGATCCCGGTCTTCTGCCAGGTCGATGGTGTCAGGGGTAGTTCCCAGAATTCTTACCCCTGCTTTTTCCAGTTCTCCAGCTATATTCAAAGGAGTCTGACCTCCAAACTGAACGATCACTCCCAGGGGTTTTTCCTTCTCGTATATGCTCAATACGTCTTCCACGGTCAGTGGCTCAAAATACAACTTATCCGAGGTATCATAGTCAGTGGAAACGGTTTCAGGATTGCAGTTGACAATAACCGTTTCATAACCCAAATCACGCAGGGCAAAGGCAGTGTGCACGCAGCAGTAGTCAAATTCAATACCCTGACCGATGCGGTTGGGGCCTCCACCCAGGATCATTACTTTAGGACGGTCGCTGGCTGTAGTCTGATCCGGTGCGTTGTAGGTAGAAAAATAGTAGGAAGCATTTTCTACTCCACTTACTGGAACGGCTTCCCATCCTTCGACTATTCCCAGCTCTGTTCTGCGCTGACGTATCTGGGCCTCCGGCAGATTTAAAAGCATGGCTAAATAACGATCGGAAAAACCGTCCTTTTTAGCCTGGATCAGCAGATGGTCTGGCAGCTGTCCATTCCGGAATTTTAGTATCTCTTCTTCCAGTATGACCAGTTCCTTCATCTGCTCGATAAACCAGGGTTTGATATGGGTTAAACGGTTAAGCTGTTGGATATCAGCACCTTTGCGTAATGCCTCATACATGATGAACTGCCGTTCACTGGTGGGCTCTATTAACATGGACAGCAATTCCTCCAGAGGGAGTTGATTGAAATCTTTAGCGAAACCCAAGCCGTAACGATTGATCTCCAGGGAGCGGATGGACTTCTGCATGGCTTCTTTATAATTTTTGCCGATACTCATGACCTCTCCTACGGCGCGCATCTGTGTGCCCAGACGGTCATGAGAACCGGGGAACTTTTCAAAGGCCCAGCGGGCGAACTTGATGACTACATAATCACCGGAAGGAGTATATTTATCCAGGGTACCGTCTCTCCAGTAAGGGATTTCATCCAGGGTCAACCCTGCTGCCAGCATGGTTGATACCAGGGCAATGGGGAAACCGGTGGCTTTGGAAGCTAAAGCAGAGGAACGGGAGGTGCGAGGGTTGATTTCGATAATAACCACCCGGTCTGTTTTAGGATCGTGGGCGAATTGAACATTGGTTCCCCCTACTACTTCTATAGCATCTACCACATCATAGGAATATTTTTGTAAGCGCTGCTGCAGTTCGGGGCTGATAGTGAGCATAGGGGCTGAACAGAAGGAATCCCCGGTATGCACTCCCATGGGATCTATATTTTCAATAAAACAAACGGTGATCTTGTGATTTTTAGAGTCACGAACTACTTCCAGCTCCAGCTCTTCCCAGCCCAGTACTGATTCCTCCACCAGGATTTGACCTACCAGGCTGGCTGCTATACCTCGATTGGCTATCGTCCGCAGTTCTTCCACGTTGTAAACCAGGCCACCCCCGGTACCGCCCATCGTATAGGCGGGTCGAATAACTACCGGATAGCCCAGCTCTGCTGCGATGACTTCTGCCTCTTCAACACTATAGGCAGGTTGGCTGCGGGGCATATCGATACCTAGGCGATTCATGGTTTCTTTGAAAGCTATCCGGTCTTCACCGCGTTCTATAGCATCGATCTGAACCCCGATAACTTTAACTCCGTATCGTTCTAAAACACCAGCTTTATACAGTTCTGAACTCAAATTAAGTGCAGACTGACCGCCCAGATTAGGCAGCAGTGCGTCCGGCCGTTCCTTAGCAATGATGTCGGTCAAACTTCTTAGATTTAGTGGTTCGATGTAGGTTACATCCGCGATGCCAGGGTCCGTCATAATGGTGGCGGGATTCGAATTGACTAAAACGATCTGGTAACCCAGATTCCGCAGGGCTTTGCAAGCCTGAGTCCCCGAATAGTCAAATTCACACGCCTGTCCAATGACGATTGGGCCTGATCCGATTATCAAAATTTTACTAATGTCAGTTCTTTTTGGCATATACTACCCCCATTGGTATCATGTTTCATTATTCAGCTTTGTTCGTTCTGTAGGCTCTACCAAAAATTAATTCTACCATATAAAGTGAAGGAGTGGAATTAAAGACCATGTATACATGGAGGGACAGGGTAGAAGATCCTCATTCTACACCTCCTACCGAAATCCAGGCTAACTTTAGTTAAACGTTGTTGATTTAAGGGGGAATTGATATTGCTCATTATACCAATATCCAGGTTATGTCTTGACATCATTTCCAATAGCATGTATTCTGTATATAGCACATATAAACAGTATGCATACTATGTACTATGGAGGATTGCCAATGAATATTATCATCTCCAATGCTTCTCCAGATCCAATTTATGAACAGATTCGCCAACAGATTCGAAGCCATATATTAAGGGGAGAAATTGAATCCGGAGAACCTTTGCCTTCCATTCGACATCTGGCGCAACAGTTGCAAATTAGTGTTATTACCACTAAACGAGCTTATGAAGAGCTGGAAAGGGATGGTTTCATAGAAACCGTTTCAGGAAAGGGATCCTTTGTGGCACCTCAAAAACCTGAACTGCTAAGAGAAAAAAGGATGAGTTTAATAGAAAATAGGATGATGGATATAGTAGCCGAGAGCAAAGTATTGGCCATCAGCCTGGAGGAACTGCAGGAAATGTTGAAACTGTTATACAGGGAGGTTTAGTATTATGCCAAATATTCTAGAGCTTCAGGAAGTGAGCAAATCATTTGGCGATTTCAAATTGGACCGAATTTCGCTTACTTTACCCCGGGGTTATATCATGGGTTTTATCGGTCCCAACGGAGCAGGAAAAACTACCACCATCAAATTGATAATGAACCTGATAAAACGTGACAGCGGTAGGATTAATATTTTTGGTCAGGACAATATCATTAACCAGAAAGAAATTAAACAGAAGATTGGTTTTGTTTATGATGAAAACTACTTTTTCGAAGACTTGACAGTGGACGAGATGAAGAGAGTAATCGCACCTTTCTACCGCAATTGGGACGAAAAGCTCTACCGCAAATACCTGGAAGATTTCGAATTGCCACCCCGCCGGAAACTAAAAGACCTGTCCCGGGGAATGAAAACCAAATTTTCCCTGGCCCTGGCATTTTCTCACCAGGCGGAACTCATTATTATGGATGAACCAACTTCTGGACTGGACCCGGTTTTTCGCAGTGAACTTTTGGATATACTTCAGAGGGAGATGCAGGACGACAAAAAAGGGATTCTCTTTTCTACCCATATTACGTCGGATCTTGAAAGAATAGCAGATTATATATGTTTTATAAACAAAGGACATATCATTCTATCTGACACGCGAGAGGAAATCATCAACACCTATCTCATGGTTAAGGGATCTAAGGATCTTTTCAACGAAAGGGTGCGCCGTTTAATGATGGGATTTCGCGAAAGTGATTTTGGTTTTGAAGGGCTTACCCATCAACCAGGGGAGATGAGAAAATTGCTTGGTAATCAGGTTGTTTATGAAAAACCCAGCCTGGATCAGGTTATGCTTTATACAGTGAGGGGGGATAAACATGACTCATCTAATTAGAAAGGAAATCATGCTGCAGAAAAAGATGCTGTGGTTTGGATTTTTGTATAGCATTTTTATGTTTATAGTATTTTCCAACCCGTTTTTTAAAGATTTTGTATACATCATGACGGCCTTCGGTATTTCTTACATTACTATAATTGGAGCAATACAGAGTGAATTTAAGAACAATTCAGATATTATACTGAATAGCCTGCCTATAACCCGAAAGGAAATTGTGTTATCCAAATACCTGTCCATATTTGTTTTTGCAGGCATAGCCCTGGTCATGGTAGCCATCATAGGACTGGTTTTCCACCTGGCTCCACTACCTTTTAACCATCGATTGATCAATGGTTCAGATATATCATTTGCTATGATATCGGTTATATTCCTGTCGGCAGTATCTCTTCCGGCCTATTTCAAAACCGGAGCTCAGTGGATGCGGGTTGTTAATATCATTGTTTTTATGCTGATATTCTTTGCTCCACCACAAATTGCCGGCTATGTTATGCAAAATCAGCATCAACCCGGGCTGCAAAGCTTACTAAATGTAGCTCAACAAAATAGCATACTGGTCGCCGGATCTACTATAGTATTTGTAATTGTGTTGCTGGCCTTTTCATACCTGTTGGCGCTGCGCATCTATACCAAGAGAGACTTTTAATCTGGATAGGGGACAGTTTCCGGTTAGAAGAAACCTGTTCCCTGTCCCTAACTCAGAACCCTCTGTAAATAAATTCGGAGAAACCCCCGGTGGAAAATAGAATTATCATTGATATTATTAAAAGCCAGATACCAGCCCGAAGCAAATCCAGACCTGCTCCTTTCATGCTTTGATCTCCTTTCCCCAGATTTAAACAACTCTAAGAACAACAATTCTTAAGTTGCCATATATTCCAGATCTAACCGTAAGCTTTTCTGCATTTCTATACATCGCAAATTCAACAACAGCAGAAGATTTCTCATTTTCAAATTCATCTGCAGTATCGCCGAATGTATCCTAATTCACGTGAAAAATGACCCTCAAAACATTTATACTCTGGCTAATGCCGTTGACAAAGAAAATCCACCCTAAAGCAGTAAAATTGAAGGTCACAACAGTACTCAGTATTGTTACTGCTTTGGATTGTTTAAACTTTTCACCCAGATGCAGGGCTATGTAACGAGTATATAAACGGAACACTATTAATCCAGATGCATGATACAATCCCCAGAAGACAAAGTGCCAGGCCGCTCCATGCCATAATCCAGTAACCATCATTACTATGAACGTATTAAGTATAGTACGGCCCAGGGTACCCCTGCTTCCTCCCAGGGGGATGAACACGTAATCCATAAACCACCTGGTAAGAGACATGTGCCATTTTTTCCAAAACAGTGATATATTACGCTGCAGATAGGGGGCATCGAAGTTTTCCATTATGCGAAATCCGAACAGCCTGCCTGTCCCTACCGCAATATCAGAGTAACCGGAGAAATCAAAATATATTTTAAATGTATAAGCATACAGTGCCAGAAGATAACCAGTCGCATCCAAATCTGGACTGCCAAGGCCTGCGGCCATAATGGACAGGGAGTCAGCCAGAACTATTTTTTTAAACAGCCCCAGTATAATACGGGGTAACCCCTGGTTTAAATATTCCCATTTAAACTTCCGGTTATTTTCCGCCTGGTGAGCAAAACGGTCATATCGTTCAATCGGGCCAGCCACAATAATAGGAAAAAAGAAAGTGTAGTTAAGAAATTTTAAATAAGCCCTATTTTCTATAGTTCCCCTCTTCACCTCGATCAAGTAGTGTATAAAGCGAAAAGTAAAAAAGGAGATACCTATGGGAATGACTGCCGTAGGTAATGCAAATTGCATCCCGTAATAGGCCAGCAGGTTAAAATAATCAATGGTTTGGGCCAGGAGCGGCAGATACTTGTAATAAGCCAGTATTCCCAGCACTCCTGATATAGCAAGAAGAAATATCCAATCTCTTCCGCGGGAGCGATTGGGAGCAATAAGCTCCCCGGCCAGGTAGACTATACTGGATAAAAGCAGTATCAAAATGGTATGAGTCGGAAACAGATACAGCAGCAGAAAAAAACTGGCTGCCAATAACAGATTGCTGCGCAAACTAGTGGGAACCAAAAACCAGTAGGCAATGAATAATACAATTATGAACAATGCATAAGATAAGCTGTTTAAAAGCATAAGCTACCTCTTAACCAATTCTTGATCAATTATGTCCTCAACCAAAATATGAGCTAATATCTGGTTTCCTTCAGCCAGGGGATGAATAGTATCGACAAATAGGTGGTTGGGGATGGCATTATCATAATTTAATACTGGAATACCATTATCCTCGGCTTCTTTGATAACTACACTCAGATTATCCTGGTAGGCCTTCCGGTCCACCATATCATAACGATCCAGCAGTTCATAATTGCGTGGGGTTACAAAGAATATCATGGATAATTTATTACTTTTGACTCGTTCTGTCAGGCGTTGATATAAAATCCACTGAGCGTTATGTTCAGAAAGGTAAACGTCACCAACTCTTCCCCCGGCCGGATCAAGCTGGCCTTCCCAATCCTTTTCCTTCCAGGGGGCCCGCATTTCCACCTCATCATCGCCCCGGTCTTCTGCTCCGAGTCCTAAAATAACCGAATTTTCTAGTGCTTCTTCCAGTTGTTGCCGTAAGGGCTGGCCAAAAAGCCAGTAATTAAGCAGCAAACGGTACTGCAGGAAATTCCAGTGACTGAAAAGATGATCCTCCAGCCATTCCTCAGCCGGGGAGGCAAGAGTTTTTAGTGGTTCAATACCCAGACTAAGAAGTTCCTGTTCATTGAGGCTATTATTTAAATGGAGCACCGATTGATGTTCCAGGGTTTCTTTCCGGCTGAACCAGCCCAGGTTAATATCGTATATGAAAAGGTCAGCCCCGGCTTCCTCCAGACCATTCAGCAAGAAATAGACTTCTGCCGGTGATGCCCCTGCCATACCCATATTAAAAACTTTTATCTGCTTATTTGGGCAGAGCAGCTCGAATTCTCTTGATATGTAAATAGGAAGAGTATCAGTATCTGCTACATCATCTCCATGAACTACCGAATCACCCAGAACTACAACCTTATAGCCCTTGGCTTTTTCGATCTGCTCAACCCAGAGGGTCAAGGAAGCTTCATCATAGGCAGGCAGCTTTTGGGTTTCGGGATGAGAGAACCTGGCAGCAATTAGACTGGATACCAGCATTTCCTCCAGCACCAGCCCGATAATAATGAGTATGAGAACTCTCTTATTGATAATAAACCAATCTCTGAATTTCATAATTCTTCCTTAAGCATATTAAAATCACTAATTAGAGGTATTCTACGGTCATATCAAATATCCTCCGGAACCTATTCCCGTATCCAGCTTCTATGAAGAAGCCTGGTCAGCACGGATGAAGTAAATGAAGGCTGCCAATATCGAAAGAATTGAGCAGATGGCAGAAGCTTAAAGGGGATAGAAATAATAACAGCTCTCAGATTCACTGAAACTGAGAGCTGTTATTTTAATTGGACTAAATATTACTTACTGATTGAGGCAGGAACCATCGCGGAGTGCCATGCCGTTGCCACCCTGGCCTCGGCCTGCTCCGGCTCCTATACCTTGACCTGCGCCGACAGCTTTACCACCGTTGCCGGCTCCTAATCTTTGACCTGAATCGCTGCCGTTGCCCATACCGCTGCCAGCACCGAAACAAGCGCCCATGGTCTGGCCTACCCGGGCCTGGCCGGTGCCATCACAGGTAGCCTGGTTCTCTTCCAGGGCTTCGATAATGGCAGTGGCCCGTTCCTGGGTCATAGTACCAGCTTCGACTCTGGAGTTCAGACGGTCCTTTTTAATCTCCAGGACTTGAGCCTGGAATTCAGTAAGCACTCCCGCCTCACTGGCTATGGTACCATAAGTATTTCCTGTTTCCACTCTTTCAGCAACAACACTTTCGACTGTTCTATTGGTCAGTCCTGCCACTGCTTCCGCTGGATTATTGTAGGCAGATGCTGCCAGAGCTGCAGCTGATACCACTCCAATCGTCACTACAACGGTTCCCAGAGCAATAAGTTTTTTTATGGTGTTCATTTAAACACTCCTTTCTTGGGGATGAATAATTATCCTGGCAGATATTAAATATCTGCTTGTGCTTAAATAATAAACATTAAATATGGCAAAAGTGTGTTTTGGATATGATAATTTTATAACATTATAAAAATACGCAAAAAAACATTTATAATCTGTATATGGAGGTTGATAAATATGCCTGCTATATTGATTGCCGATGACAACCAGCAGATCACGTCCATTCTGGGGGAATATGCCAAAAAGGAAGGCTATGATCCCATAATAGCCCTCGATGGACTAGATGCCCTGGAGCAATATAAGCGAAGAAAACCGGATATAATACTGCTTGATGTTATGATGCCTGGAATGGATGGATTCCAGCTGTGCCGGGAGATACGCAAAAATTCCAATGTGCCCGTGATCATGGTCACTGCCCGGGGAGAGGATTATGAGAAGATTATGGGGTTGGATATCGGAGCGGATGATTATATTGTCAAGCCTTTTTCACCAGGCGAGGTTATGGCCCGGGTAAGAGCCATCCTGCGTAGAATGGAGAGAGAAGACTCCCGCAGCGACCAGCTGTTCAGTTTTGGCAACCTATTGATAAATCTGGAAGACTATTCAGTTGCGGTTGACGGAATCAATGTATCACTGACCAAAAAAGAATTTGAATTATTATGGACTTTAGCCAGCCATAGCAATAAGGTTTTTTCCCGGGATAACCTTCTGAATAGCTTGTGGGGCCATGACTATTTTGGAGACAGCCGTACGGTTGACTCTCATATAAAACGGCTGCGGTCCAAACTGGACGTATTTCCACATCCTGATTGGGAGATAAAAACCATATGGGGAGTTGGCTATAAATTTGAGGTAATCAGCTAATGATCAGGAATAGGATCGCCTTAAAACTTGCCCTGTATTTCGCCATTGCCCTGCTGGTATTTTCATTTATTATAGGCGGCGTTTTCTCGGTGCTGTTTAAGAACTATACTATGGACCTGCACCAGGCTGAGCTGGAAAAAAGGGCTGCCCGCATTGCTCAAACCCTGTCAGAATTCATGCCTGTCAGCGGTAACGGCAGGCAGGGTGGGTATGGGATGTATCTCCGATTTATAAACGATATTGCTATGACCGATGTATGGATCGTGGACCAGAATCTTAATCTTGTAACCGCGAGACAGGGGATGGCGGGAATGGGATCAGATTATGTGTACGCAGATTTACCGGCTGATGCAGATCGAGTAATTTCGGAGGTTTTTACCGGCCAAACTGCATTCAGTGAAGATTTCAGTCCTTTGCTGAATACTCCCACCCTGACTGTAGGTACACCGATCATGACAGCCGATGGAGAAGTCATCGGCGTGGTCTTGCTTCATTCACCGGTTGAGGGAATCAACCAGGCCGTAGCCGATGGTTTTACCATGCTCGCTATCAGTATCCTGACGGCCCTTTTGCTCGCTTCTTTGCTTTCGATTCTGTTTTCCATCAGCTTTACCAGGCCTCTAAATCGGATGAGAAACACCGCCCTGCTTCTAGCAGAGGGGGATTATACTGCTCAAACCCGGATACGGCAAAATGATGAACTGGGTGAACTGGCGGTGGCCTTGGACATATTGAGTGATCGCCTTGAACTGGCCAGCCAGGACCGGGTCAGGTTGGAGCAGTTGCGGCGCGACTTCGTAACCAATATTTCCCATGAGCTTAGAACCCCTATAACAGTGATCCGTGGCTCACTGGAAGCACTGTATGATGGAGTGGTAACTGATCCGGAGCAGGTTAAGAGTTATCAGGAGCAAATCATGTTTGAAACCAGGTTTCTACAAAGGCTGGTGGGCGAATTACTTGATCTATCCACGCTGCAGAACACAGATTTTGCCATAGAAAACCAGGAAATAAACATGGCGGAAATAATAGATGATGTTACCCGCAGTATAGGCCATATTGCCAGGGACAAAGGAATAAGAATCGAAGCGGTTAGAGATGAAAGCCTGGAGCATATACGAGGTGACTATGGCAGGCTCAGGCAGATGCTGATGATCTTGCTGGACAATGCCGTAAAGTTCTCGCCCGAAAATGGGGTAGTTAAGCTGATTCTGAAGGATAGATCATTATCTGTAATTGATAATGGAGCCGGAATAGAAGCCAAGAACCTCCCATATATTTTTGACCGTTTTTATAAAGCCCGTTCCGAGCAAAATAAAAGCGGAACCGGCTTAGGCTTAGCTATCGCCAAACAGATAGCCGACCGGCATGATATAAGTATTTCAGTAGAAAGCGAGCCTCACATAAAAACCGAGTTCAAACTAAAATTCTAGGGGAACAGGGGAACGTACTTTTTGTTTCCTTAATCGGGAAGCTGAAAGGAAACAAAAAGTACGTCCCCCTGCTTCCTGAAAGGAGGATTATTATGCTGGGAGCAATTATTGGGGATATCGTCGGGTCGGTTTATGAATGGAGCCCAGTAAAAACTATAGAATTTGACCTATTTTCGCCTCGATCCAGGTTTACTGATGATACGGTTCTCACAGTGGCAGTTGCCGATGCGATCCTGCACCAAAAAGACTATGCCCGTACTATATGGGCGTACGGCAGGAAATACCCGCATGCCGGCTATGGGGGTTCCTTTGCCAATTGGTTGAAGAGTAATGACCTGCAGCCCTATGGCAGTTTTGGCAACGGTTCAGCCATGCGGGTTAGTCCGGTAGGATTTGCCTTTGACACTGAGGATGAAGTGCTGACTGAGGCCCTTCGGACGGCGCAGGTAACGCATAACCACCCGGAGGGGATCAAAGGTGCTCAGGCCACCGCCCTGGCTATATGGATAGCCCGACAGGGTAAAAGCAAAGCAGAAATTAAAGAAAAGCTTGAAAGACGCTTTGCCTATGACCTGAGCCGGACCCTGGATGATATCCGACCTGCTTATTCCTTTGACGTATCCTGTCAGGGTTCAGTTCCGGAATCAATCATTGCCTTTTTGGAGTCTAACAACTACGAGGATGCTGTACGTAAAGCCATTTCCCTGGGGGGCGATAGTGACACCATGGCCTGCATAGCCGGAGGTATTGCCCAGGCCTTTTACAAAGAAATACCAGAGCCCATGGTAAATCAAGCCTGGCTGTTGCTGGATGATGACCTTAAGAAAATAGTTGAACAGTTTAAGCAACGATATCTTGCATAGTTTCAAAGGGGGACGGGATTGTTGGCACCTTTATTGGGGGTGTCGACAACCCCGTCCCCCTAACAATTATACTCAGCTTGAAGAAAACATTGAGGAGGACTAAGGAAAGTAACAGGGTAAGTCCTGGTAGCTACCATTGTTTGTACCCAAAAAATAATTTTGGTGATAAAATGGCAGTAGCACACCGGGAGAGGTTCCGTGTTTCTATCCACAGTATATTAAGTGGGACGAGGTATATCTGTCCCCGTGTCCCACACCGCACGTTATCACAAGATGATCACCTTGGTACTAAAATCGCTTTATTATCGACCAGGATCAACTCAAGTGCAATAAAGCAAAAAAGGAGGAGTAAACCATGGAATTCAAGCAGATTTACACGCCTGGACTGGCCCACTGTTCTTATGTGATTGGAGGCAAGGAATACTGTCTGGTAGTAGATCCAGCCCGAGAAGTAACCCAGTATATCAACATTGCCGAGTCCTTGGGACTTAAAATCAAGGCTATTATAGAAACCCATTTACATGCTGACTTTGTCTCCGGGCATACAGAACTGGCCATGTTGACCGGAGCTGATATTTATATTTCCAGGAAGGCTGGAGCTGCTTTCCTCCATCATGCCCTGGAGGATGAAGAAATTTTCAGGGTAGATACCCTGCTGGTAAAAATGCTTGAAACTCCGGGACATACTCCTGAAGGCACAGTATTTACGGTGGCTGACCTGGAAAGAGGACCAGAACCAATCCTGATGTTCTCCGGCGACACCCTTCTGGTTGGTGACGTAGGCAGACCAGACCTTTTCCCGGATATCAAAGAAGAGCTGGCTTCCGAACTCTACCACAGCTTGCGACGTCTGGAAAAGCTGGCTGATCACATGGAGATCTATCCTGCTCATGGAGCTGGTTCCCTATGCGGCCGCAGCCTTTCCTCAAAACTTTCCTCCACGGTAGGGACCGAGCGTTTATATAATGGTGCTATTAACATACACCCGGAAGCAGAATTCATGAATCAATTGTTAGAAGATATGCCGGAAGCCCCTGACCATTTCAGCCGTTGTTCTGAAATCAACCGGCAGGGTCCGGCTATAACGGTCCAGCTGCCCAAACCGGTTGGATATAGTCCCCAGGAATTTCTGCAACTGATCGAATCCGGCCACCTGGTAGTAGATACCAGGGATCAACTGCCATTTGCCGCCGCTCATATACCTGGCGCCTATGGCTTAAGTCTTAAAGGCAATTTTGCCACCTTTAGCGGCTGGGTGCTGCCCCCGGATAAGCCTTTGTTGCTGGTGGTTGATGATATCAAGGCCTTGAATGCTGCTCTATTAGGACTCAGGAGTGTTGGTCTGGATAATGTATTAGGCTATCTCGAGGGAGGCATGGGAGCTTGGGCTGAAAGTGGTTACAAGACTTCCGGTTTTGCCTGTATATCGATAATGGAGCTGAAAGACCTGCTGGATAAAAATGAGATCCTGCTGATTGACACCCGACTCAAGGGTGAATATGAAGAAAAACATATAGCAGGTTCCATTCATGTACCGGCTCCAGATGTCCGTTATCGTTACCAGGAGTGGAAAGGAGAAAAACCGGTAGCTTTTATCTGCAACACCGGTAACCGGTCCCTCCTGGCCTGCAGCCTTATGCAGCGCAGCCGGGCAGATGCCGTTATATTCAATGTGCTGGGGGGGACCAAGTCATGGGCAGATATGGGACTGCCCATGGTGAACGGGTAATCCCACAGTCTTAGCCAGGAGGAAATACTGACTAACCTCCTGGTTTATTGTTTTTTATAGTCATATAAGAAGGGGGAAAAAGGGTATGTTCAAATACAATTACCTGGGTAACTACCCCAACGATAGGGAAAATGGGTGGAGCGAGGAATTGCAGGGCGTATGCAGTGATGGGCAGAACTGGTATTTTACCCAGAGAAATAAATTATGGAAATTTCCATTGACTTATGATTTAAATAAGAAAATAAAAAAGGCTGACCCTGAGCAGGGCATCCTGATGACTCCGTTGGAGGGATACCTGGCTATGAAGGGTGCCTATAACCACATGGGTGACCTGGATTACTACAATGGCTTTGTATTTGTGCCGGTAGAACCGGCCAACAACATGTTCCGAGCCCGGGTGGCCATGTATCGAGCTGAAACCCTGGAACTGGTAAGCTACAATTATTTGAACAGCCCCAAGGGACCCTGGTGTGCTATTGAGCCACGCAGTGGTCTTCTATTTAGCTCTGCTTTCTATGATGTAGATTGCCTGCAGGTATATGCTCTGGAAATAGTTAATGGACAGTACTTGATAACACCTTTTTCCCACAACCTGTTTTTGTATGATGAGAAAGGAAACCCGCTTAAACTGCAACGGCTTCAAGGAGGAGCATTTTCCCGACGTACCGGGTTATTATACCTGGTATCCGATACCGATAGCAACGGGGGGATTATAGTGATCAACCCCGCAACAGGTAAGCGAGTCAGCCGGATACCAGTGGATTATGATCCTACACTGTTGGATTATACCCGGGAAGAACTAGAAGGAATCACCATACTGGATCTGGATGATGGAATTGCCCCCGGTGTCAAAGGTCAGGTTCATCTGGTCATGATAGACAATGTGGGAAGCGGGGATGACGACTTGTATTTCAAGCATTACTCGGTCCCGTTGGAATCGGAAAAAGAGCCATTGCCTCCAGAACTGGGCAGCACCGAAATCGCCCGGCCCGATAAGAAAATGTATGTCGCTAACCAATCTCCCAGCAAAATGGAGGTACACAGCGTAAACTGCAACCGGGCTAAAAATATTGCTCCAGCCAACCAAATTGAATTCAGCAGCCTGCAGGAAGCCCTGGATCAAGGCTATGACGGCTGTTATTATTGTCTGCGCCCTTTTCATACCCGATGAATCCTGCAAGCATGGAAGCAGGTGGCCGCATTATAAATGGATTTATTTCAAGTTTATGGATTCTATTCCATTCTATCTTGATGTATAATATATGGACTGGGACCAATAGCTAAAAGCATTAAGACAAAAGTCCAATATAAGATTATCGCGGAAGCTATTATTCATGGGTGTTAAATGGGCGTCTGACCCATGGTTAGCTGGAGACGCAACCGGCCGCTGTAGATTTAGCGGCCTTTTTGATTTTCTGAATAAAAAACCATAGTTGTAATTCATTTGTTATGGACATGTAATAAGCTAGGATTAATTACCTATAGTATTTGGGGTAATGCCCGGAGCAATTCCGGGTCCACTGAGCGGATAACACTGCTCTACAGGTAAAAGTAAGCAGCATGTACTGAAGGGAGGTGAGAATCCTGAACCACTGCCAGCAGTGGGAACAGGGTCTTTAACCAGATTGTGCAGGATTTTTTAAGGAGGTGATAGATACCGAAACCTAAGGAATTATTAAAGAGTAAAGGAGTGATGAGATGAAGCGTAAGGGCAGAAAGTATTTGGCATTAGTGACGGCCTTGATGCTTTTATTCACTGTCTTCTCAGGCTACGGTCTGGCTGAAGAAGTAGGCGATCAGGCGTTGCCATCTGAAACTACCGGGCCAACTCAACAGGTATACGAGGTTCAATACTTATTGCAGAATACTGATGAGTCAGTTCCCGGCCTCAATCCAATAACAGGCACTGCTGATGTCGGTACTACTGTCACTATTCCGCATCCAGCAGCAGAAGGATACCAGGTATTAGATCAACAGCCGGAAGAACTATTGATCAGTGAAGATCCTGAATTGAACCAGGTTGTGGTCTATTATGCGACTTATCAAGAACAAGAGGAATCAGCATCTACCACCGAGCAACAAAGCTACCAGGTTCAATACTTGTTGCAGGATACTGACGAACCGGTTCCAGGACTGGAACCCCTTCTTGGTTCTGCCGATATAGGCAGTACGATATTAATACCGCATCCCCAGGCAGAAGGCTACCAGGTTATGGACGATCAGGCAGTGGAGCTGGTAATGAGCGAAGATGCGGAACAGAATCAAGTCATTGTCTATTATCAGACATCTGAAACACCGCCCGTAGTCTCAGCCGATCAGGTAAGTCTAACGGTGAAATATGTCCTGGTTTTGGATGATGGAAGCGAAGAACTCATAGATACAGAAATTATCGATAATCTAGATAGAGGAACCATATTTACCGGAAGCGATTTAGCCAAAGACTTCAATTCTTTGGAATTTGTCTATAGCGATCCCGAAGAAATAACTCTGGATAGCGAAGACAGTGAAATTACCCTGTTTTATCGAAGCAGTCAGGAGGATATTATAGGTGATAATCCTGATGGGTTGAGTGAATTCTCCACCGGTATAACCAAGGCAGCCGACTTCTATTATCCCCCATCATTAAGGATGATGAAGTCAATGATGCTGAGCAGTACCGGTGATTTGACCTGGCCCAATCCGGGAGCGATCAACCTGACCAAAACCGCCCAGCCGGTTCCAGGTTCTGAAAACCAGTGGCAGGTAACCTTAACCATTGAGGGCAAGAATATCCAAACCACCAGTGACGTAGTGCTGGTAATCGATAAATCTGGCAGTATGAGCGGCAGTAAGATGACCAACACCAAGCTGGCGGCCAAGGAATTTGTGGACCAACTCCTATTATCAGATGGAGCTACCCGCATCGCCGTGGTTTCCTTTGATGGCGATCATCATCTGGTTGATGATTTTACCGACTATACCGGCAAAGCAGCATTGAAAACGGCTATAGATGGTATTTCAGCTAACGGAGGAACCAACATTCAAGCCGGCATACGCCAGGCCCAGATATTATTAGCGGCTTCACCGGCTACCAATAAATTCATGGTTTTGCTGGGTGATGGTGAACCCACTTACAGCTACCGGGTCAGCGATGCCAGCGGGATTACTTTGACCGGACATAATTTTTGGGGGACTCCACAAATCAGCTATGACAATCCCCAGATAACCGCTATAGATTATAGCAGCAGGGTAGGAAGCGGAAACTCTTATTATCTTAGTAGCAGCTATCGCTATGAAATACCCTGTCCTATCCATGGAAGTCATGCAACGGAATTCCCGGCCAATAACGGCATTCCAACCATTTATGAAGCCGACCTGGCCAAGGATACAGGTACCAAAATTTATTCTGTTGCCCTGCAGGCAGGGACCAATGGGAATACTGTTTTGGATGCATGCCAGGACAGCGGCTACTATCCTCTTAACAGCTCTGATTTGAGCGGCCTAAGTGAGGTGTTCGGGGAGATTGCCGGCCAAATAGCATATGCGGCCAGCGATGGAACGGTAGTTGACCCCATGGGAGCAATGTTTGACCTGGTCAGCAATGTATCGGAAATTACAGTTTCCCAGGGATCAGTTACTATTGACCCGGCCAACACCATTAACTGGAATGCAGGCAACATTGTTGAAGGCACACCGGCCACCATGACTTATATCGTTCAGATAAAAGCCGGTGCCGATGCTAATATCAACTATCCCACCAACCAGACCACCACCTTCAGCTATACTGATGTTTACGGGGAGCCCGCATCAAATGATTTTGAGATACCACAAGTATCTATAGGCGGCGGCAGCATCCTCATGAAAGGATATCGGGTAAATGAAGACGGTCAGCCCGTTAATTCATCGGGTGTAGTGGTTGACAGGCCAGACCAGGCCCAAAGGTTGTATGATGTCCCGTACTCACCTGGTCCGTTGCCATATAACCAAACCTATCCGGTTGAACGCAATGTAATAGGTGGCTTTCAATATGTCAAATATGTCTGGAATGAAACCACCGGGACTGCGGAAACGGTTGATGTCTACCTGCAATCATCAGCACCTACCCAGACTGTATGGTTTGGCTATAAGGAGATAACCGACGTTACGGTTACTTTTGATGAAAACTATTCTGGCGCCCCAGCTACATATGATAGGACGACCCAGAAAGACACATCACTAGAAACCGAAATGCCGACAGATCCTAGCAGATCAGGCCATATCTTTGCAGGATGGAACACCGCAGCTGATGGAAGCGGAGCATCATTTGATGCCAGCACGGTGGTTACAGCTGATATTACCGTTTATGCGCAGTGGACACCGATAATTAACTTAACCCTGACAGCCAACAGTGACAATGTAATCTATGACGGCACCCAAAAGAAAGTAACCGGTTATACTACGGTCGGACTTGTGGGTGACCATACAATAAGCGGAGTTACCGCATCCGGCAGCGGGACCAATGTAGGAACTTATCCGGTAACCTTCAGTGGGACACCGGTCATCATGAGTGGCGGCACTGATGTAACCTATATGTATGACATCACGTATGTTGACGGCACGCTGACAGTAAACAAGAAGGCCGTGAGCATAACCGCTGACAGCGACAGCAAAGAATATGATGGAAGCCCGCTGACCAACAGCGGCTGGAGCATCAGCTCTGGAAGCGTGGCAGCAGGAGACAGCATAATCAGCGTAAATGTGACCGGCAGCCAGACCGATGTTGGATCAAGTGCCAACGTTCCCAGCGCAGCCGTGATCAAGAAC
>LNQE01001824.1_pt1 | contig 35534 bp, 37 predicted proteins | sample 603111 | NCBI WGS metagenome assembly LNQE01 (sample SAMN04260313, study PRJNA301899) | hydrocarbon metagenome | isolation source: hydrocarbon-contaminated ditch | place: Germany: Bremen | collected 1998
CAGCAATACCAAACGAGTTTTCCGGCTTGATTAATAATGATCACAGTGTCAGGATTTATAGTAATAAGTCAGATTTCCAGATATAATTATTCGATCTAAATGAGCTATTTCTCCAAACCTTGTACATGTAAAAGGAATAAAATAATTTTAATAGGATAATAATAAATATAAGTGTGCAGCAGGATTTTAATGCTTAATAGTAAGATTTTGGAAATTTTTATTTTTGATAGATGTAATCAAAATAGTATTCAAACTTACCATAAATTTCTTGCCTGCAATGACATGTACAAACCGTTACCTGGAAAGTGAGGAGAATGATGAAGATAGCGCAGGATAAGAAAGGTATAAGTCTTAAGACAGCCGTTATGTCAGTAATAGCTTTGCTATTACTGGTAAGTCTTTTTTATGCCCTTCAAAAACCAGTTGCAATCGATGTTGATGGAGATATTATAGAGACCCGGGCTTTTTTCACCAGTACCGTGGAAGAAGTATTGGAAAATAGGAATGTTGCACTTGGTCCATATGATAAAGTGCAGCCATCTTTAAATTCTATAGTAAAAAGAAGCGAATCTATAAAAATAACTAGAGCGTCTCCAGTTACCGTTATAGTTGGAGGAGTTAAAAAGGAAATAATCACCACTCCAGTATCTATTACAGAAGCCATAAATTTGGCCGGGTTTGACCTGGGACCCAAGGATATAATAAAGACCCTGGCGGTAGATAAGACCATAGCTGACCAAGTAATTGAGGTTATACGAGTAACCGAGAAACAGGACCAGATAGAAGAGACTATTCCTTATGAGACCGAAAAAACAACTGATAATACCCTGGAAAAAGGACTGAGCAGAACAATAAAGTCAGGTCAACCTGGTATTGCAGTTAACACCGTAAACATTACCTATCATAATGGCCAGGAAGTAGCCCGCAAGGTAATTGATAGCGAGACTAAGGTTGCTCCGGAAAAAGCAGTTGTAGCTATGGGGACCATTACAGCTATTTCTAGAGGAAATTTGAATTTCAACTTTGATAGAGCTGCTTATATGACCGTGTCGGCTTATACTTATACTGGCCGCAATACTTCCTGCGGATTAAAACCAGCAGTAGGCCTGGTGGCGGTTGATCCGAATGTCATTCCCCTGGGAAGCAAACTATACATTGAAGGTTATGGTTATGCGACGGCTGCTGATACTGGTGGTTCCATAAAAGGTGATAGAATCGACGTTTTTATGGAAGATAGAGGACAGTGCCTATCCTGGGGACGCAAAACAGTCAAAGTTTATATCCTAAACTAAATAATGTAATATAATTTAAGCCCGGCTCGTTGGGCCGGGCTTTTCAGCTTGTCGACAAAAGACAGGCTTTTTTTATTTGCCATACATTCCCTCGGTTTAAATATCAGAAAAAACAGAAATTAAATAAAAAGGAGGTGATGTTGATTGTACAAAAAACAGACCGGCTTTTTGTTAGTAGTAATCTTCTTGGTAATATCGATGTGTGGATGTCAGGCGCCGGAGAGAAGACCATTGGAAACCCAGCCCCAGGAGCAAACTGGATTAACTGCCAGCGACCGCCGCGTGTTAGCAGATCATCTTTCGAGAATGGCTACAGAGGTCGAGGGAGTCCAAAAAGCCACGGTAGTGATTTCCGATATAACTTTGGCTAACGACTCAGGTGAGGGAACCAATACTAGTGGTAACAATACTAGTGGTAACAATACTGCTGCTGATGCATCCTCAGACATCAGTGGAATGATTGTTATGGTAGGCATAAGCATTAACGACCAAGTCAATGATGAAAAAACCAAAACTGATGTAAAAAACAAGCTAAGGGCCTCAGATAAACGGATTTCTCAAGTACTGGTAACATCAGATCCGGAACTGGTCAAAAAGATTAATGATGTGGCTGCAGGAATTATTAAAGGAGAGCCCATAAACAAATTTGAAACGGATCTTAAGCAGATGGGGAAACAATTTAAGAATAATGACCCAGCCTTTTAGGGGGATTAACTAACTTATATGGAAAATTACAGAAAGCAGGAGGTATATATGAAACGAGCAGCAGTAATATTAATAACAGTTTTAATTTTAACCACGGCAGTTGGATGTCAGACTTCAGCCAACCGGCCTCTAACACAAGATCAGAACCAAACTGATAATACACAGACATCAGTCAACAACAACCAGGCTATGGTAGATAAATTTGAAAATTTAGCTGAACAGGTTCCCGGGGTTCAAAGGGCCTATGTCGCCATTTCAAATCCTAACGTAGACAACAACAACACCGGAACAGGAACTATTAACAATAACCAGGGCACCAATGCGCCCACCAATACGAATAGAGATACCACAAATGATATATTAAATTATCAAAGCTATGATAATATAACTACCCGCAACAATCCTAATAATCCAACAGACGTAAATGATACCAGAAATAACAATATGGTAGTCATGGTAGGAATAAGGCTGGATGACCAGAGGAATACAGCGGCTATGAGTGACATTGAAAGACAGGTGGAGAGTAAAATTAGAAATGCTGATACCCGGGTAACCCGTGTACTGGTAACTGCAGATGCAGGAATGATTCAGCAGATCAATGATATAAACACATCTATAAGGAATGGTACTCCCATGACAACTATTCAGAGAAGTATAGATAACCTAACCCGCAACATGACAACTAATCGATAGTATATAAAAAAGAGGGACGGTGGTCTGGACAGCAAGTTAACCCCGATGCATTTCAACCACCGTCCCTTTATTTACTTTTTTCTAGTATAATGGAATTCGGATTAGTTAAATAGTGAGGTAGAACCTATTGGATATATCTACTAAAACTGGAATGAAACAAATTATTAGCAAATATAATATTTATCCTCACAAAAAATGGGGACAAAATTTTTTGCTGGACAAAAATATCTTGAAGAAAATTATAGATCTAAGCCTAATAAATCCTGAAGACTATATAATAGAAATAGGCCCTGGTCTGGGAGCTTTAACCAGGGAGATTTCCGGTCGATCCAAGGGTGTTTTAGCTATTGAGATTGACTCATCTCTACAAAAAGTACTAGAGGAGACGATGGTCGATAGTAATAACAGTCGTATAACCTTCAAAGATATATTGAAAGTAAATATCGAACAAGAATTAACGGAGGCCTTTGACCTCAGTGATATTCCTACATATAAGGTGTGTGCTAACATCCCCTATAATATAACTACACCTATTATTTTTAACCTGCTGGAAAACTATGTTAACATGAAGTATGCAGTACTGATGATACAGAAGGAAGTTGCCTTAAGGATCAAAGCAATGCCCGGAAGTAAAACATATGGATTGTTAACGGTAATGATCCAATATTATGCTGATGTGGAATATCTGATGGACGTATCCAGAAATTGTTTTTTTCCCAGGCCCGAGGTCGATTCAGCAGTAATAAAAATCATCCCCCATCGTCCCCCAAAATTCAAGTTGAAAAACGAAGAGGCATTTAAATCTCTTGTAAGGAAAGCTTTTCAGATGAGAAGAAAAACCATGTTAAATATATGTGCGGCTGAATTTGGAGTGGATAAAGAAAAGGTAAAGAAGTATCTTCTTGATTTGGGCATAGAGGGGAGTAAAAGACCAGAAAATCTTACCATTTACGATTTTATAAGTATCACTGAAAGTTGGCCGCCCACCCAGAAGGGAAATGCTAATTATTAAAAAAGCAAAAAAATTTATCGGTTGACAAGGAGGAGCTTTTTTAATATACTATTATGTTTAATCTTGACAAGCAGGAGCTTTTGTTATAAAATTAACAGGATAAAAGAAAGAAGGTGGTACAATGAGTTCTCCAAGGGCCATATCAGATATAAAGAAAGATTTAGAATTATTTGTGGGCAGTAAAATAAGATTGAAAGCAAATCGGGGAAGGAACCGAATTATAGAAAAAGAGGGGGTACTCGAATCGATATACCCCAATATTTTTGTTATCAAAATTGATGAAAGAAAAGTAGAGAGACGAGTGTCTTATAGTTATGCTGATGTATTGACCGAAACCGTAGAATTATTTGTCTATGATCAGCAAAATTCAGAAATACGCATACCTGCTGCCAGCCTGTAAAATTAATATTTGTCACCAGTATAGACCGCATGATCCTGATCATGCGGTCTAATTTTTGCCGGGCATATCTCTCCACTAAGGAACATCCAAATTATATTATGAATATGGTATCCTAGCAGGAACCCCGACTATAAAGGAGCGCTTGGCTTATGAAAATACTTTTTGTCAACATGGCGCCCATAATTATTTATGGACTGGGGCAGGCGTTTTCAGATTTGGGTCATCAGGTAAAATATATAAATATAGATTTCGATGAATCATTGGTGAATGCAATTGATGAATTTAAACCGGATTTCGTTTTTAATGACGGTGGAATTGATCGGATGCGTAAGCTATTCCCGCTTCTGAGTGATAGGCAAGTTCCCCATGTATATTGGGCGATCGAAGATCCCACCTCCTACCATCTATCTATTCCTTATGCCAGGCGTTCAGCCCTCGTACTCACTCCATGTAAAGAATCGCTTAAAGAATACAGCAAGCTGGGCATAACGGCACAGCTGGTAATGTTCGCCTGTCACCCCAGGTTCCATTATCAGGCTGCCCCTGACTACAGATATCGGCATGAGTTAGTTTTTATTGGCAATAACTATGATTATCATCCAGCTAGAAAGCAGGGTATAAATAACATATTAAAGCCGGCAATGGAGAATTTTGATACCAGAATATACGGTAACGAATGGTGGTTAGATGAGAGCAAGGATTTTCATATTACATCTTTGCATTATGGTGGTTATATGCCCAATGAAGATCTTCCGGTCGTATGTGCATCCTCTCAAATTGTACTCGGCCTCCATTCCATCACTGATTCCGAGACTATGATGAGCATGAGATCTTTTGAAATCATGGGCAGTGCAGGATTCTATCTAACCCAATGGACCAGAGCAATAGAATGCCAGTTCAAAAATCATTATCATCTGGTATGGTCGAAGAGTAAAGAAGAAACTTTGGACTTAATAAGATTTTATCTGGCTCATCCTGAACTTAGAAAGAAAATAGCTGAACAGGGGCAAAAAGAAGTATATTCCCGGCATACATATCATATCCGGATCAAAGCTATTCAAAAGATTTTAGAGCAGGCAATCGATCTAACCGCTGTCCAGAGCAGCTGCTATAGCGATGGAATCCAGCTCCAGTACCGAAAGGCGTCGGCAATAAAAGACCCTAACAGGATCTGGATGCAGCAGCAAAAATAGCCATCCTATGGCACGCCTGCATCGCAAGATGCATAGCATATATATAAGTAATATAACACACTACTTGATCCAGGCTAAAGGACCGCCCCCACAGGCTGTTCTTGTTTCTTAAAGTGTTTGACAAATGAGTAAAAAAGTCAGGGGGAAACAATTTGTCCAATATCAACTGTATTTTATACCCGCCTACCCTTGAGTACGCTTACCTGGTTCAGCGTCCGCAGCATTTAATGAAAAGCTTCTCCGAATTAGGTATACCCGTGTTCTTTATGAACAACAGCAGCGCCTATTCAGGAGAGCCGCGAGGCATTAGAAAGCTTAATGACTTATTCTATTTGGTTAATAATGTTGATCCTGCTCCATTTATTGGCAGCAGCAAACCGGTAGTGTATTATACTGCCACTGCCCATGTAGATATGGTCAAAAACTATAATCCGGAATTGATAATTTTTGATAGTGTTGATGAACCCAGTGAAGAGTTTGAAGCCTGGAGGCCTAATTATTATAAAGCGGTCAGCAGTGCAGATATCGTATTGACTGCTTCTGATAAGTTATATTCGATGGCATCTGCTATAAATCCCCGCGTTTACCTGGTGCCTAATGCATGTGATTATGAGTATTTTTCTGGCTCCAGCAGCATTGGCAGTGAGGAAACAGATATGGATATATTGGGGATGGCAAAGCCCATTATTGGCTATATTGGGGTTGTCGCAAGTTGGTGTGACCTGGAGTTGATTGCAGATATCGCTGACCGGTTCCCACATTGTAATCTCGCTATGATAGGACCGTTGTATAATATCTCGGAAGTACCCCAACGGCCAAATCTTCACTGGTTAGGGTTTAAACCCTATGAAAAGTTGGCTGCTTATGCCAGATTGTTTGATGTAGGAATCATTCCCTTTAAAAGAACCAGTATGACAGAATCAGTGAACCCCATTAAGATGTGGGAATATATGGCCACAGGGATGCCGGTAGTAGCCACCGCCCTTCCAGAAGCAAGAAAACACGGTGATCTAGTCTTATATTCCGAAGATCATGAACATTTTATGAGGAACCTGAATGACGCATTATATTCTGACTCCCATGATAAGAAAATGCAGAGAAAAGATATCGCCAGACAAAACTCCTGGTTAGAACGTGCCAAAAGGATCATCGAAATAATTGAGCAAGAAATGCAGGCCAGGAAGATCATCCCATCCTATGAACCGGTATCAGTTCCTGATGAAGTATTGCGAAATACTAAATGGGAAAACATGAGATCCTATATGGAGGAATTCAGCTTGTCGTCATTCCGGAGTCGGGTTACAGTAGCCAAAAGGACTAGTATTAGGGGACAGGGTATGAGAGACTATGAAGCTGCAAAACGTAATATCCATAAAAGCAGGAATTTTATATTCACCCAGAGAGTCAGAAGCGTCATAGCATCCGGGACACCCAGGAGTATTACAGTTAAAAAGGCCCTGAAGATTTAAAAGGGAGTTATCGGTGATGAGCGTAATGATAGGATGCCCGGTTCGCAATCGGGCCTGGATATTACCTGAGTATCTGAGGTGTTTGGAAGAAATCAATTATCCTCGGGATAGGATCAGATATTGCTTTATTATCAATGATTGCATTGATGATACACTGAGTATTTTAGAGAATTTTTCCAGAAGGCAGCCAGGTGCGGTGAAGTTGCTTGTCAATAATTCAGGAATACCGGGCTATGAACGAGGGGAGTATAGTTTTCAGCGGTTGGCTTATCTTCGTAATCTCCTATTAAATGAATTCTTGTGTTCTGACAGTGATTACTTGTTTTCTATAGATAGTGATGTGCTGGTATCTCCTAATATTCTTATGCAGCTTATCAATGACGAGTGTGATATCGTCGCTTGTCTAGTCTGTAATGGGCAGCAAGTAGGAGATACGTCCTTATATAATGTATTGATCAAAGATCACCGCGGTCGTTATTTACACTTGAAAGAAATTCCTCGAGATAGAGTGTTCCGGGTCGATTGCACAGGAGCTGCTTATTTAATTAAGAGGAAGGTTATAAGCCAGCATGGAATCAGATATTCTGATCTTTATGGAGCAGAAGATATTGGCTTTTGTGAAAATGCTGCCCGAGAGGGCTTGGAAATCTATTGTGACGGACGATTGGAATGCCGCCATATAATGCGAAGAGGTTAGCTTATAATATACTGTCGCAGCGCAATCTGCTTGTTATGTCATGGGTTTTTCCCGGGGGCCGCCTATCTGCTCTCCCGGGTTCCTTATTTGCAGGTATAGAAGAACCGAAATAATGGGCTCGGTCATTTTTAATTTATTTGTAGGAATAAAAACCATATATTAATCACATTATGCTCACCTCTTTCATAAAATAATCTAGGAATTTGAACTCACAAATTTCTAAAACTAAAAATATATATTAGATAAAAGGAGGGGAGAGCAACATGGCTGAACTAAAGTGTGAATTTCCGGAAGGTTGTATGTTGGATTTATGGGCCAAAGTAATAAAGGCCAAATATGTTGAGAGACAGGTTAAAGTGCTCGATACCATGTTTTGCGTACCTGATGAACAAGTTGGAGGAAAAATATCTACCGTCGATGATATTAAAGTAAAAGTTATTCAAGCCTACGAAGAATTAGGGTTGAACAAAGTCAAAATCTTTATTGAGTTTGAGGTCATACTGCTGGTAATAGTAAATAATGAGTACCAGCTGATAACAGTAACTGACAAGTATGATCAAGCCATCGAGTTGGATGAATTTGATCCACCTTTAACAGTTGAGGAGTTCCGGGAGGAAATCGAAGACTCTGAAATCATATTAAAGAACTGGACCTTTGACTTTGATGTTAAAGGTAATTGCGAAGACCCACATAATCCTTGCCATTTAACTACTCCGGTATGCGGAACATGCATCGGCCTAAGAGTTTATGTAGACATTACAGACAAATTAGGCAAAATGCATGATGTCATAGTATATGGCGAATTGGAACCTGAAGGATTTCAAATTAAGTAATCCGCCCGTTATTCTCAAATGCCCGGACTGACAACCGGGCATTTGCATTTGAAGGAGTTGAGACAAATATTAGTATGAATACCAGGGGGAGAATCGACCGCCAACAAAAGAATATTATGAGGTCTCAGCTGGAAGAGGTATTAACTATCCACCGAAATCTAGATGAAAAACTAGCAATATTTCAACAACAAAGCGTCAACAGTGAATACCGTAGATTCTGGAATGAACTTAAGGAGCAGAATTCCGAAAACGTAAAAACCATTTCTAGATTCATGGTTTTAAAATGCAACCGTTGAATATAGCAAATTATCGAGCAGGAAGTTCGATTTAATTAGGAATAGGCGGATCTTCAGACGGATATTTAATAATATCCCGAGAAGCCGCCTTTCTTGCCCTTATCCAAAGTTAGGGGGAGACAGATGAAAAGCCTGGGCTTAGCTTTAGGTGGTGGAGGATTACGAGGATTAGCGCATATAGGGGTACTACAGGTTCTGGAAGAAAATAATATCGAAGTGTCTATGATATCAGGAACCAGTATAGGTAGTATTATCGGCAGTTTATATGCCTGTGGCTGGTCCGCCTTCGAAATAGAAGCAATAGTATTAAGATTAAAACCCGCCGACTATCTGGATTACAATATCGGCGGATTCATAAGATATATCGCTGCTCTGATGGTACCAGGAGTAAATGCTCAGCTTAATGGTATCATTAAAGGCTGCAAATTAGAAAAATTAATGTACCGGTTAACTGACGGCAAGAGATTGGCAGACATAAAAATACCGCTGAGTATAATTGCCTGTGACATCGATAGCGGTCTGGAGGTTGTCTTCACCAATAGCAGCAGGCTGGTAAGCATTAATAGAATTATGGTAATTAATAATGCCCTAATTAGTGAAGCTGTTCGCTGCAGCAGTTCTATACCGGCAACTTTTGTGCCCAGAACATTTCATGGCTGTGAGATGGTAGATGGTGGCGTTAAGAGCATAGTTCCGGTTTGGATACAGAAATTTATGGGTGCGGAATATATACTGGCGGTTAACCTGGGACAGAAAGAATATACATCTCCAGTGTCAGGTCTTCCCCAAATCGTATCCAGATCCATTAATATCTTGACCTATGAAACCTCGGATACAGAAGAGAAACTATTTGCGGATATGCTCATTTTTCCGGGCACAGGTGATATAGCTATAGATGACCTGAGCAAAGCCCGAGAAATAATAAAGATGGGGAGATTGGCAATGAAAAGTAAGATTCCGCAATTAAAAAGAGACTTAAAACAATAATTTAAGTAACCTGAACTTACCAAACTACATATAATATGCACTAGGAAACACTATCAGCCGAAGTAGTACTACACGGTAGGGAGGAGGTTAAAATGGCTACGGATAAGTTTGAGCATGCAACGTTTTACCTGACTAAAGATCAGGTGAATAATATAAAACGATTGGCCAGAGATAATCAAATTTCCAGGAGTGCACTGGTCAGGATGATAATCAGGGAGTATCTGGCCAGACAGGAGGGTAATCACCCCAAATAGTTATCTTAGGAACCATTGATGAGTAATTAAATGCGACAGGGGAAGTTCAGCTTATCCACCTGTCGCATTTTAGTTTTTAGAATTAATAGGTTTATTCTGACTGGATATGCAAGGAACGGCAGATAATGCCATAAGGTAATTGCGATGACGACCGATGACCGGTCGCATTGTGGAGTGGGCTATTCTCCAATCAGGTTGAAATTGCCGCTATTTATTGATCATGAAATTATAAGTGATTGCGTATGTTTTTTTAGCATAAATTGTTTGGTATAAATTGAATGGCTCTGGAAAAAATGAAAACCAGAGCTTTACTTATTGGTCTCAAAAGCAAAATTGCTTAAATCTATTTATTATTACCTGAAGCTGCCCGTCTGAATCTATCCAAATGTTGAGTAAGGACCGATTAATGGGTTTAGAAAAAATGGCAGGCGGGAATAATCAAAGCAAGGGAAGGGGGAAGTCAAGTTGAAAAAAACAGTGGTCATCATGAGTGTAATTATTATCATTATTCTGGGAAGCAGTTATTATTATGCCCAGGACAATTCTTTAAATGAAAGTGTACTTAGGCTCCATGTTATAGCCAATAGCGATAGCGTAAATGATCAAGCCTTAAAAATAGCAGTCAAGAATGAAGTGGTAGCACTACTAAATACAGAATTTGCCGAGCAGCAGGATGTGGAACAGGCTCGCCAACTGGCAGTACGCAATATTCCTCGAATACAGGAATTAGCTGAAAAAGTAATTGAGGACCAGGGTTATGATTATTCGGTGCAGGTAAAAGTAGGAGAGTATATGTTTCCTACCAAGAGTTATGGCAACCTGGTCTTTCCCCAGGGCGAATATAAAGCACTGAGGATTATTATTGGAGACGGAGTAGGGAAAAACTGGTGGTGTGTATTATTCCCGCCCCTTTGTATGGTATCAGATTCAGATAAAGGACTGAGTTTTGAGAAGCAGGAAGAAGCTCAAGTGAGTTTAAAATGTCTGGAACTACTTCCTAAAGGAGTAAGATTAAAATTGTCCAGCCATTAGTCGGCGGCAATATTAAGATATGATTTAAAGGGATAGCCCAAGGGCTATTCCTTTTTTAAATTCCGGGCTGTACATTCCCAGTCATTACAGGAGAGGGCATAAGAATGCCCGGGTGAACCTTGCGAAATACCAGGATAAGCAGAGGTCTGTGTAGAAGCCTAGTCTTGTAAGCAGAAATACATAATGTTATCTTGACACTTTGGTTAGAAAGGGTTAAAAAAAGTAATAAGTGTAAAAAAAGATAGGATCATGCAATATTAAGAAAGTTCAACAGTCGAGATCACAAGAGAACAGCTGAATAATAAAGAGGCCTGCCAGCAAAGGGTAATAGATTTAAAAAACAGGAGAAGCAGGATGAATAGAAACATAATAATCGAAGCGCCGGCCAAGATAAACCTTACTCTCGATGTTAAAGGAAAACGAAGCGATGGTTATCATGAATTAGAAACCGTCATGCACCAAATAGACCTGGTGGATCGCATCCATATCCAGCCAGACACTAGTATTTCTGTAAAAAGCAACAGTCCTGATCTGCCCAATGACAGCAGTAATCTTGCCTATAAAGCGGCACAATTGATCCTGCAGACTTATGGCAGTGGAGAAGGAGCAGCTATATTTATTGAAAAGAATATTCCGATCGGGGCTGGATTGGCGGGAGGAAGCACTGATGCCGCAGCCGTTTTAAGGGGGATCAATGTTTTATATAATTACAATATACCGAATGCCAATCTCATTGATATATCTGCCCGGATCGGATCAGATGTACCCTTTTGTTTACAGGGTAATCCGCGTATAATAATGGATGAGAACGATTTAAGAAAAGACGAGAAGGTAAAGGGGTCAACCTGTGTGGCCAGAGGACGGGGAGAATTGCTGACCAGTCTGAACGCCAGATTTCTTCCCTGGATATTGATAGTTAAACCGGATTTTCAATTATCTACCGCCGAGGTATATGAGAATTTTAAAATGGACCAGGTATACAAAGTGCCTGACCTGGATGCTTTTATTAAAGCCTGGGCAAGATATGATATTATAGAAATAGCACATTGTTGCGAAAATGTCCTGGAGACCATAAGTACAGTCCTTTGTCCAGAAGTTTTGGCGATAAAAAAGCAACTGGAAAAAATGAGAGCAATAAAAGCCACCATGTCAGGTAGTGGGCCTGCAGTATTTGGTGTTTTTGAAAACCATGAGGATGCTTTAAAGGCCCAGCAAATCATGAGGCATAGTTACTGTGAGACGTACCTTGTTTCATCATATGGTAGAGGTGATTAAATGGAGAACAGACGTTTAGTACCGGTTAATCTAGAGTCCTATAAACCCCTGCGAGAGTTGGTTTTGGATGCTATCCGCCAAGCAATTATTGATGGCGATCTCAAACCGCGGGAAAGATTGATGGAAATTCAGTTAGCAGAGGAACTGGGTGTTTCCAGAACGCCTATTAGAGAAGCTTTGAGGAAGCTCGAGCTAGAAGGATTTATTGTAATGATCCCTAGAAAGGGTGCCTATGTTGCAGATATCTCGTTCAAGGATATCGCCGACGTTTATGAGATACGTGCAGCATTGGAGGGTCTGGCAGCAGCCCTGGCAGCTGAGCGCATAACTGATGAAGAGCTGGAAGAAATGGAAAGACTTCTGGTTGGGAAGGCTGAGGCTATCGCTCAAAATGACATGGAGAAACTGGTAGATGTGGATACCAGATTTCATGAACTCATTTACCAGGCCAGCCGGAATGAGAGATTGTTTAACATAATAAATAATCTGCGTGAACAAATCCAGCGCTGTAGGACAACATCACTGTCTGTACCGGGCAGAATGCAGCAATCACTGCAAGAACATAGAATAATAACGGAAGCTATTCAGTCTCGAGATACTCAGTATGCCAGGCAGGTTGCCCAGGAACACATAGAGAATGCTGAGCATATAATGATGGAATCACTTAAGAAAGACGGCTTGCCTAGATAAGGAGATATAAAATGGAATACGATGCAGTAATACTCGCGGGGGGCAGAATCTGTGACGAATTGAGAGCACTGGCCCCTTATGATAACGAAGCGTTTATTAGCATTGCCGGACAGCCTATGCTTCTTTATGTTTACCGGGCTTTACGCAAATCAGACTATGTAAAGAGAATTGTTATAAGTGGTCCTCAGCAGGAACTACAAAAGATAACCCCGGACGATGAACACCTTTATTTCGCTGCCGGGGGAGAGAATGCCATTGAAAGCCTGACTAATGCGGTCGAACTGCTGAAACGAGATGGTATCAGTGAGAATATACTGGTTATGCCTACTGATATACCGTTCATTACCCGGGCAGCTATAGATGATTTTATTGAACAAACGGAAAGAACTGAAGGAGACTTTTTCTATGCGCTGACCCGCAAAGAAGTGAACGAGGAAAAGTTCCCCGGGGTCTCGCGTACCTATGTACAGCTTAAGGATGGAGTATTCACCGGAGGGAACCTTTTCTTATTGCGCAGCGATATGGTTGAGAAAGCATTGGATATGGCAGTAGAATTGGTAATGAGAAGGAAGAATCCATTGGCCATGGGAAGGCTGTTTGGTCTTCGAATGGTCTGCAGTTATATGTTGAAAAAGCTCAGCATCGATATGGTAGAGAAGAGATTTTATGAAGTAATGCAAATCAAAGGTAAAGGTATAATTTCCGATTATGCTGAGGTGGGAGTAGATGTGGATAAGCCCAGTGACCTGGAGCTGGCCAAAAAATATCTGGGCAGCCAGATATTTTAAGTATCAGCTTAGCTTATTTAATTTTACCCGAGCAGACTATTCGATGTATAATAATATTCTGGTGACTTAATTATTGGATCAATATGAAAAACCTGTGAATATAACAAATAATAGATATATACTGAGGCTATTAGAAGGTGAGTGTTACAGTTGAAAATATCTGCAGTTGTTCTAGCCGCCGGCAAAGGAGTACGAATGTGTTCAGAGCTGCCCAAGGTAGCTCATAAAGCCGCTGGCAAACCGATGATTGTTCATATTATTGATATTGTTAAAAAGGCTGGCATAGAAGACATTAACGTAATTGTAGGTCATGGCCGGGAAATAGTACAAGGTGTACTGACCGGGGAAAAGGTCAAATTTGTTGTTCAAGAGAAGCAGCTGGGCACAGGACATGCATTATTACAGGCAAAGGCAAACATCGACCCTGGTTCAGCAGTTATAGTATTAGCCGGCGATACCCCCTTATTAAGATCCAGTACCATCCAACAATTAATCAACTTGCACATGCAGAATAACTCCCCGGCCACCATCCTGTCGGCCGAATTAAACAACCCTGTTGGATATGGGAGGATTATTCGCAAGGCTGACCAATCGTTTTTCCGGATAGTCGAGGAAAAGGATGCCACCGAAGAAGAAAGACAGGTTAGAGAAGTTAACGCTGGGATCTATTGTTTTCAGGCCGGCCAGGTATTTGAGTTGCTGCAGAAAATAAATACGGATAATGCACAGGGAGAATACTACTTAACCGATGTTTTAGAACTGATTAATAATACAAAACAGGCCGTGAATATTATTAAGATGGAAGATGCTCAAGAAATGTACGGCGTTAATGATAGAATTCAATTGGCGTATGTTGAATCCATATTAAGAAAAAGAAAAAGCTTGGAATTAATGAGGGAAGGGGTCACCATAATAGATCCGTCCTCCACCTTTATTGATACAGATGTAATAATAAAAAAGGATAGCATCATATTACCATTTACCATTATAGAAGGCACTACCGTTATTGGCAGTAACTGCCAGATAGGGCCCTACAGCAGGATAAGTAATTCGAATATTGGTAATAACGTCATCATAGATAGTTCGCGGGTGAATGAGGCCAAAATCGGAAATAGATGCACCATCGGTCCCTATGCTTATTTAAGGCCCGAATCAGAATTACACGACAATGTCAAAGTAGGTGACTTTGCGGAGATTAAGAAATCCGTAATTGGTGAAAACAGTAAAATCCCGCATTTAAGCTATGTTGGTGATGCAATAGTTGGCAGAGGAGTCAACATTGGTGCAGGAACTATTACCTGTAATTATGATGGCAGGAAAAAACACCAGACTATTATAGAGGACCAGGCATTTATCGGAAGCAATACTAATCTGGTAGCGCCGGTAAGAGTAGGAGAAAATGCAACCATAGGGGCAGGGTCAACTATTGCCCACGATGTACCACCGGATAATCTAGCAGTAGAGCGCGCCAAACAGAGGAATTTTCATAATCGAACTAAAAGATAGATAAGTAAATATTAGGAGGTAGTTCACGTAATGAAAGCATCCAGGTGGAGGATGAAACTATTTTCTGGCAATGCCAACCCGGGGCTGGCTGAAGAAATCGCAAAATATCTCGGTATACCGGTTGGAAATGCCAAAGTTTCAAGATTTTCAGATGGAGAAATTGGCTGTGCTATCGATGAAAGTGTGCGAGGGGTCGATGTGTTTGTTGTACAGCCGACCTGTTCACCCGTTAATGAAAACCTGATGGAACTCCTGATAATGATCGACGCGTTTCGAAGGGCCTCTGCTTCAAGAATAAACGCAGTTATACCTTATTATGGCTATGGGCGGCAAGACCGTAAAACTAGAGCCCGTGATCCCATTACCGCCAAGTTAGTCTCTAATATTATTGTAGAAGCCGGAGCCCAAAGGGTGGTAGCAGTAGATTTGCATGCCAATCAAATCCAGGGTTTCTTTGATATACCGGTAGACCATTTACCCGGGGTACCAACTATTGGAGAATACTTTAAGAGTAAGACTTTGAGTTCAGATGCGGTCATCCTATCCCCTGATGTGGGAGGAGTCACCAGAGCTCGAGATTTAGCAGCCAAATTGGGAGCTCCGCTGGCCATAGTTGACAAGAGGAGACCGGAACCGAATGTTTCGGAAATTATGAATGTAATCGGAGATGTAACTAACAAGTCGGTTATAATAATCGACGACATTATCGATACCGCAGGTACTGTATGTACAGCCGCAGAAGTTATGATGGAAAAGGGAGCCCGGGAGGTATATGGCTGCTGTACCCATCCAGTCTTTTCCGGTCCTGCCATAGAACGATTATCTAGAGCTCCTTTTAAAGAAATTGTGATCACCAATACTATTCCTCTAGGAAAAGACAAAATGCTGGATAATATGACGGTCCTGTCTATCGCGCCGCTGGTTGGGGAGGCTATACTTAGGATCCATGAAGACCTATCGGTAAGCAAACTGTTTGAAGGATAGGTCGTTTGGACACACATATAATTGAATGTTATAATTAGGTGTAGTTTATGATACATATCTATAAATAGATATTAGAGAAAAGGGGTGAAAAATTGACCGCAGCAATTGCACTTACATGCAAAATAAGAGAGAAAAAGACCAAGGGATATTTAAACGAGATGCTGAAGCAGGAATGGATACCGGGGATAGTATATGGACAGGAACAAACTCCATTACCGGTATTTCTTAATCGTCGGGATCTGTATAAAAAAATGAGCAGTTACGGCTCCCGGGGGATATTTACTCTGGATATTGAAGGAGACAATAAACCCGTTATGGCATTGGTCAGAGAAGTTCAAAAACAGGCTTTGAGTGGACATATAATTCATATAGATTTTTTGACCATAAATATGTCAGAAAAAATATCCAGCAAGGTCGGTATCCATATCGAAGGAGAAGAGGAACTGATCAAAAAGGGAAGTATATTACAGGTAGGAACCAAAGAAGTAGAAGTATCCTGCCTGCCCAAAGATTTACCTGAAGTGTTCACTGTCGATGTATCGGGGTTGGATAGTGGAGACCGGATTATGGTAGGCGACTTGACTTTGCCCGTGGGAGTAGAATTAAACGAAACCGAGGATACCATAATATGTGCAGTGTTATCACCTTCTAAAGGTACTGCTCAGGACTTGGGTGAGGAAGAAGCAGGCGAGGATCAAGAATAAGTTCCTAAACCAGTTTAGAACACCTAAGCTATAGTGTTACTACACATGCAAGCAAGCATATAAGATGAACGAGGGAGTATTGGTTTTGACTGATGCTCCCTTATTATTTAGCAAAGGGCATCAGCCAGCCTGCAGCATGGCAGCATTATATGGTGGGACTGCACCGAGCACCAGGGATAGGGAAGAGTTGTCCCGGTTATTATCTCTGGGATAATGCCAGTCTGCTTGGTATAATAAGGGCAGCGATATAATAAATTTATTAAGGGGCAGCGACGGGATGAAGTTTATTGTTGGTTTAGGCAATCCAGGGCAGAAATACCGAAACACGCGCCATAATATGGGTTATATGGTGGTAGAAGAGATTGCCCGGCGGTATGCCATTGATAAAGAAGAATGCAAATTTGATTCGATAATCGGGCATATTAGGATAAATGGAGAAAAAGTGTTAGTGGTGAAACCACTGACTTTTATGAATCTCAGCGGTAAAGCAGTACAAGCACTGATGCGCTTTTATAAACAGGAGCTTTCCGAATTAATTGTGATATACGATGATATGGATCTTGAAACAGGACGAATCAGAGTCAGAGCGGATGGTGGCAGTGGTGGCCATAAGGGGATCTCTTCTATCAATGAGAGACTGGGCAGCCAGGAGTTTCCGCGGGTACGCATTGGGATTGGCAGGCCGCCTGAGCACTGGTCGGTTGAGGCATGGGTTTTAAGTGAAACCCAGGCAGATGAAAAAGCAGATATCGAAACCGCTGTTAAGAAGGCTTCTGACGCTGTAATATGCTGGGTAAAAGAGGGTATAGTTCAGGCCATGAATCAGTATAATTAAACATAAGACTCTATAGGTAATGGGATAATATTTCCAGAGTATGATACCATCTTTTGAACGCCCCATAATCTGCGGCAGGAGTAGGTGGTATATAGTATGATAATTTAGCCTGGGTCAAAGCATGCAAGTAAATAAATTTGAACCGTCGGGTAATTTAATACCCGGCCATTTGACGTGCCTGTCTATAAAGTGCTTATGTGGAGGGCCGGTTTGTGTATCCTGGTACAGCATTTGTTGGGGGATAAGTTAATTGAACATCAGTTTTATGAAAGAATTGAATAACTGCCTGGACAGCAGGCAAAATGTAATTTTAAGCGGTTTATCAGGGACGGCACGGGCTTTCTTTCTTAACGAATTATTTCGGAGTCGATCAGGCCAGTTACTATGTTTGGTTGCTACGGAAGAGAAAGCTTTTGACCTCGCTCAGGAGTTGTCGCAGTTTATGGACCGGAATCGTATTTTCATGTTTCCTGGCCGAGACTACGTGCGTACCAGGGAAAATTATACCTGGGCTGAAAAAGAGCGCATTTCCACTCTGCAGGAATGCATCCTGTATCCCCATCGTCACCGTATGATAATAGCCACGCCGGGAGGAATAATGTATAAATTGGCATCTCCCCCCACTATGAAAGAAAAGGTAGTGCGGCTCGAACATGGTCAGGAAATAGATTTTGAGAAATTGCTGAGACAGCTGATCGAGACTGGTTATATGCGAGTTGAAACTATCGGCAGTCCGGGTGAGTTTGCGGTACGGGGAGGGGTTTTGGATATTTTCCCGGTAGGCAATAAGAGTCCATACCGGATCGAACTGTGGGGCGATTTAATAGAATCCATCCGACCCTTTGACTTGGAGAGTCAGAGGTCTATTGATACTAAGACCTACGTAGATATTAGTCCGGCTCATGAATATGACAGCCATGCTTTGGAATCTACGCTATTTGATTATATTAACGAGCAGGCGCTCCTATTTGTGGATGAGCCGCGGGAAACGATCAGCAACCTGGACCAGTATATCAAACGCTGGCAGGAGTCATTAAAAGAGGCTGGATCAGGTGATAAACATTTAAAAGAATTGGCTTTGATGGACAGTCAGGAACTCATGGAGAACCTGAGCGAGAGAAGCGCAGTTTACCATGCCTTTTTTCCAGGCAGTACCCTATCGGTTAAAGCAGGTCTATTAGAACATATATCTCAGAAGGAGATGGAGTATTTTGTAAACGAATATGAACGGCTTTTTAAAAGAATAAAGGAATGGCAGGATAAAAGGTATTCCATTTATTTGTACGTAAAAAGCAAGCCAGCTCGTGATCAATTAAAAAGGGATCTGGTGGATCACCATATTAGTGGAATAGAAATAATCAATAAAAACCTGGATAGCGGTTTTATCAGCCAGACTTTCGAAACTGCTTTGCTCACTGAGAGGGAGATATGGGGCAAGAAAACCCGGGTGGGCAAAAAGACCAGGAGATCAGAAAATAGGATTCTATTGGAAAACATGAAATTGGGGGATTATGTAGTACACGAAAATTATGGTATCGGGATTTTTCGGGGCATATCTCCAGTGGAAACCGATGGTATAACTCGAGAATACATACTCCTGCAATACGCCGGCACAGATCGCTTATATCTTCCTCTGGATAAACTGGGCATGCTTTATCCCTATAATATCTCGGAGGAAAAAAGGCCGCGCTTGAGCAGATTAGGAGGGAATGACTGGGAGAAAACCAAAAGTAAAGTATCTCAGTCCATACAAGAGATGGCCAAAAAACTATTGGAGCTATATGCTGCTCGACAATCCCTGCAGGGATATGCCTTTTCCGCTGACACTCCCTGGCAGCAACAGTTCGAAGACACCTTTCCTTATCAAGAAACCATGGATCAGTTAAGTTCTATCAAAGAAATCAAAGAAGATATGGAACAGTCTCAACCGATGGACCGTTTAATCTGCGGAGATGTGGGTTACGGAAAAACTGAGGTAGCTATGAGGGCGGCTTTTAAGGCAGCCATGGACGGCAAGCAGGTGGCAGTTCTGGTTCCAACTACTGTACTGGCTGAACAGCACTACCATACCTTCAAGGATCGATTTAAGGAATACCCGCTGGCCATTGAGGTATTGAGCCGTTTTCGTTCGGCCTCTGAACAAAAAAGGATCGTTAGTGACTTGCATAAGGGAGTTATAGATATAATAATCGGAACTCACCGCTTGTTGTCAAAAGACGTCCAATTCAGCGATTTAGGTCTATTAGTAATTGATGAAGAACATCGTTTCGGAGTTTCGCAAAAAGAAAAAATAAAAATGTTTAAGAATATCGTTGATGTATTAAGCTTATCTGCCACCCCTATCCCCAGGAGTCTGCATATGTCCCTTACCGGGTTAAGAGATTTGAGCGTTATAGAGACGCCTCCCCCGGAAAGATATCCAATAAAAACCTATGTGCTGGAATATAACGAAGAGATAATAACAGAAGCTATCTATGCGGAAATAGAAAGGAAGGGGCAGGTTTTTTTCGTTCACAATCGCATAGAAGACATATATGCAGTCCGGGAAAAGCTTGAGGCACTGCTGCCTGAGGTTTCTATTGCCGTAGGACATGGACGTATGCAGGAAGATGAATTATCCAGGACCATCAGTATGTTTTTAGCGGGAGAATATCAGGTGTTCTTATGTACTACGATTATTGAATCTGGATTAGACATGCCTAATGTCAATACCATTATCGTAGATGAAGCAGACCGGATGGGTTTGGCTCAGCTTTATCAACTGCGAGGTAGAGTGGGTCGTTCTAATAGAATTGCTTATGCCTACCTGACTTATAAACCGGATAAAAGCATAAACGAATTGGCCCAAAAACGCTTGAACGCGATCCGGGAGTTTAATGAGCTGGGAGCAGGCATGAAAATAGCTTTAAGAGACCTGGAAATAAGGGGAGCGGGAAATATTTTGGGTCCAGAACAGCATGGGTATATTCAGGCGGTTGGATTTGATATGTACTGCCGCCTGCTGGAAAGAGAAACCGGACGTTTAAAGGGAATAGGCAAGAAGAAAGATGCAGCCCCGCTGATGGATATAGATGTGGACTATTATATTCCCGACAGCTACATCCCTGATTCCGGTACCAAGATACGAATATACCGAAGGTTGATGCTGGCAGAAGAAGATAAGGAGATACAAGAAATTAAGGGTGAACTGCAGGACCGGTTTGGCAAATTGCCCCAACCAGTGGAGAATTTTCTGCAGTTGTCCCGGTTAAGAATTGCTGCCAGCAGTAAGGAGATAAAATCTCTGAAGAGAAAGGGTAATAAACTGGAAATACAACTGGACAGAACTTTATCAAAAAATGTTACCGGAAACATAAGGGGCATAAAACACAGCAGTTTTCATGAAAATACTATTTCTATGCAGTTTGAGGGTTCAGTATCTCTGGAACAACTGCAGCAGGTTTTAGATGTCTTATAGGGATAGTAGGATTGCTATATCAATTATAAATTTTGTTAACTTGCAGCAGGTATTTTGTGGGGGCAAATCGAATGAGCTCGCGAAATGAGGTTTGCTGAATACAGTGATAATAAACGGTACGATTGCAGACCAAACCAGCAGAGCTAGGAAATGAATGTAGAAAATTGTATTTATGATAAATAAAAGCTTCCCCAAATATTCAGGTTACTGTGAGCTTAAGAGAAATTTTTAGTGTAGAGTTGGCAAAAAGTGAATAAAAGGGGATTCTCAGTTATATACTATCACTGAGAAAGAAAACTACATTTTCAAATTATGAAAAAAGGAGGGATAAATGTAAATTGAAAGCAACAGGGATTGTTCGACGGATCGATGATTTAGGAAGGGTTGTTATCCCCAAGGAAATAAGAAGGACTTTGCGTATACGCGAGGGAGACCCGCTAGAAATTTTTGTTGACCGGGAAGGTGAAGTTATATTAAAAAAATATTCTCCCATAGGAGAACTGGGGGATTTTGCTAAAGAATATGCAGATTCGCTGCACGAGTCCATAGGTCACATTTCTATGATTGCTGACAGAGATGTGATTATAGCACTCTCGGGAGCCAATAAACGTGAATTTTTGGGAAAGGCAATCGGCAAAGCAGTAGAAAGATCTTTAGAAGAACGTACTACTCTGGTAATGAATGACCTGGAATCCCCCGATGATGAAAATCTGCATGTTATTCAGAATGACGATAGAGAATATACCCTTAAATCTCAGGTTATTGCGCCCATTATTACACAGGGAGATCCAATTGGGGCAGTAATTCTGGTCAGTAAAGAGCCCGGTATGAAACTTGGGGACATGGAAATAAAGTTGGCAGAAACTGCCGCAGGATTTCTTGCCAAGCAAATGGAACAGTAACAACTGCTGGTCAAAGAAGCGGTCTTAGCATTAAGATCGCTTCTTTATTGTGAAAATTTCTGATAAGCGGCGGATAAATCATTGTGATATAATATATTCCATTATAGCGGGGAGGAAAGATATGGATAAGAGGCAGAGCTTTCTCCGGGGGGCGGTGGTATTAAGTATTGCCGGAGCCATAAGTAAAGTTTTAGGAGCCGTCTACCGCATCCCACTGGCCAGGCTGCTGGGGGGAGAAGGCATGGGTCTATACCAGATGGCTTATCCCATATATACTACTATTCTGGCTCTGGCTACTGCAGGCGTACCAGTTGCCATTTCAGTTCTGGTATCCAGAAAAGAGACTGCTGGATATAAGGGGGATAGCCGTAAGATATTCCAGGTATCGCTTTTGATACTGTTTGTATTTGGAATATTATTAACTATATTAGTGATGCAATCAGCAGGCTTTATTGCTACCAACATATTAAAAGATCCCCGAGCTTATTATCCCATCATGGCTGTAGCCCCGGCTATACTATTATCTGGATTGATGTCTGTATTCAGGGGATATTTCCAAGGGCATCAGTCTATGGTCCCTACTGCTGTATCACAGGTTGTTGAGCAGATGTTTCGCGTTAGTGCGGTGCTCTTATTAGCTTTTTATCTATTCCCCCGGGGTTTAGCATACTCGGCAGCCGGGGCTACCTTTGGAGCAGTAGTAGGAGGAATCGCAGGCTTGATAGTGTTGATGATATTCTATTGGCGATTTAAGGGAAATGAAAAAACAACACCCTTACTATACAGTGGAAGCTCATCGATGGAACTGGCTAAAGAAATGGTGACCCTGGCGATACCAGTCTCTTTTGGGGCAGTAGTATTGCCCCTGGTGCAGATGTTAGATGCGGTCATAGTGCCGGGTAGGTTAATGGCCTTAAACTATACCACTTCGCAAGCAACGGCCTTATATGGACAGTTATCCGGTATGGCGGCAGTACTGATAAGTCTTCCCACCATATTCACCATAGCGATTGCTACCAGCCTGGTTCCAGCCGTCTCTGAAGCATTAACCAGGGGGGATAATAATTTACTAAGAGATAGAATTAATTATGGGATACGGGCGGGGATGATCATAACTCTGCCCTGTGCAGCCGGATTATTTACTCTCGCTTTTCCCATCTGTGATTTGCTGTATGCGACGCCAGAAGCCGGCATCCCACTCGAACCCCTGGCTTTTTCATGCATCGTATTAGCTGCTTTCCAGCTATCCAGTGCAGGTTTGCAGGGAATTGGAAGACCAGAGATAGCTATGCGGAATCTGGTTGTGACCGGTATATTGAAAGTAATACTGAATTATAGTCTTACCAGTGTGCCCCATCTTAATATACAAGGTGCTGCTATCGGTACCGTCACCGCCTTTTTCGTGGGATCAATGCTCAATATGATGTACTTGAAAAAACTAACCGGTATAAAGTATGAAATCAAGCGCCTTTTAAAATTATCTATGATTACGCTGATTATGGGTATTGCTGTCAAGTTGGTGTTTGGCGCACTGGTAGGGATGGATATTAATTCGCACATAGCAACTCTTTTGGCCATTATGGTCGGGGTAGGCATTTATGGCATACTTCTTATTCTGTCAAAAGAATTTGATATAAAAATGATCAGGAGAATGACCCAGGTTTAATCAGAAAAATCGGGTTCTACCGAAAGGAGTTAATGCAGCAGATGGACAGCAGTGGCAAAGAGATAGATCAGCTTATCGTAATAATGGATAAACTGCTCAGCCCGCAGGGATGCCCCTGGGATAGAGAACAGACCCATGAATCTCTAACCAGGTATTTAATTGAAGAGAGTTATGAGGTTGTTGAAGCTATTGAAAATAGTTCCATGGATGATCTGCGGGAAGAATTAGGAGACGTGTTGCTACAGGTGGTTTTCCATGCCGCTCTGGCTGAGAGAGCCGGACATTTTAATTTTACTGATGTGGTCAAAGCAGTAAGCAATAAGATGATAGAGAGGCATCCGCATGTATTTGCCTCTATGAATCTAGAGTCCAGTGAAGAGGTTATGAACCACTGGGAAAACTTTAAACGCCAGAAGGACAAGAAGAAGGTATTGGCAGGTATACCGGCCATGCTGCCTGCATTGATGAGAGCTGAAAAGCTGCAGGAAAAGGCAGCCCGAGTTGGCTTTGATTGGCCCTCCCCGGAAGGCGCCATCGATAAATTTAAAGAAGAGATTGAAGAATTCAATAGTGCAGACAACCATACCGACCAGGAGGAAGAAATGGGAGACCTCCTATTTGCCATGGTTAACGTAGCCAGATTAAGCAACATTGAGCCAGAACAGGCATTACAATCCGCTAACAATAAGTTTATTCGCCGCTTTAATTACATTGAAGAAAAAACGAAATCCAGTGGAGGTATCATGGGCCAAGTGGATCTGGAAACCATGGACCTTTTATGGGAGGAAGCCAAGGCCAAGGGCCTGTAATTTACCTGAATATGGCTATCAGGCAATATTTTCTTGCTCATAAGCAGGAAAATTTAGGATAACAGCGAATAGCCATAGTATAAAAGTTGAAGGAGGGATAGTTTTTTGAACAAGACAGACCTGATAAGTGAAGTAGCGACCAGGACAGGAATGACCAAAAAAGATGTTGAAAAAGTTGTAAATGCGTTTTTTTCAACCATAGAAGGCACATTGAAATCTGGTGATAAAGTTCAGTTAATAGGTTTTGGAACATTTGAAGTTAGAAATAGACAGGCTAGAAAAGGCCGGAATCCGCAGACTGGCGAAGAGATAAGCATTCCCGCCGCTAGAGTTCCAGCATTCAAGGCTGGTAAAGCGCTTAAAGATGCCGTAGATTAAAATGAGATTGGATAAGTTCCTGAAGGTATCTAGAATAATAAAACGAAGAACAGTGGCTAAAGATTTTGCTGAACATGAAAGAGTAATGGTTAATGATAGAATCGCCAAGCCTTCTACAGTTATTAAAAAAGGGGATATCATCTCGATATTCATAGGGCAGCGGAAGACGGTACTTGAGGTGCTTGAGGTCAAAGATAATGTAAAAGCTAGTGAAGCGAAAAATTTATATCGTATCCTGGAATAAGAAACACCCTGTAGGTTTACAGGGTGTTTCTTATTCCGCATAGTGTCGACGAAGTCGGCAATATGACAGACCTATGACAGCCGGGAAGATCAAGGCATGAAAAATGTACGGGATTGAATCGTACATGAGTACGTTGATTGAGCGTACATTTTGAAATAACGCAGAGATTAGCAGATGTCATCGGTCTGGAATAAGAAACATCCTGTAGGTTTATAGGGGTGTTTCTTATTCCGCATAGTGTCGACGAAGTCGGCAATATGACAGACCTATGACAGCAGGTAAGATCAAGGCATGAAAAATGTACGGGATTGAATCGTACATGAGTACGTTGATTGAGCGTACATTTTGAAATAACGCCGAGATTAAGGGCTGTCATCGGTCTGGAATAAGAAACATCCTGCAGGTTTACAGGGTGTTTCTTATTTTCTGTTTTTTCTTTAGGCATAAACAAGTACCTGCAGAGCATATTTTTAATTAGCAAATCTTATCGCAGGAGATAGATAATAGCAAAAAACGGAGTGGAGGAGATAAAATGTCCGAACATGCTCTTATTTTATTGGATCGAAAGACCCTGGAAATATCAGGGGTTGAGAACGTCAATACTTTCGATGAAGAGGAGATCATCCTGGAAACCGTGATGGGGTATCTGTACGTGCTGGGAGAGCAACTGCACGTCAGCATGTTGAATCTGGATCAAGGAAAGGTAGTGGTAGAGGGAAATATAATCAATATTGAGTACAAACGAGAAGGCAAAGACATGAAATCTAGAGGCAAAAACATACTCTCCAGATTGTTAAAGTAGGCAAGCGAGGATAAGCTCTAACGTTTACGTAATCGGCAGTAAATTAGGAGGAGAATTTTGCCAGGCATATTCTTTCAATTAGAAGCCTTCTTTTTCACCATGATATTGGGATTGTTCAGTGGAGTAATTTTACATTATTATCAACTGCTGATAAGGAACGCCAGGGTAACAAGAATTTATGTGTATATATTAGACATGATATTCTGGGTTCTGATGGTCATGGTAGTGTTTATGGGTATGTTGTATATAAATCAGGGTGAGATGCGTTCTTATGTATTAATAGCATTAATACTCGGGGCCGTGACATATTTTAAAATTCTATCCGCGAGGTGGGAACAAGGTCTTTTAAAACTCGCAGATGTTACTATAGCTGTGGTTAAGCTCTTCACTAAAGTTGGTTACTATTACCCACGAGAGATTCTATATCGGATTAAAAAAATGGTGGTGATTCACAGAGGAAAAGACGATGAACAAAATGAGGAAAAATAATTAGAGCTTTTTAAAGGGTTTTAAATTATACTTATAGAACGTACTTAATTTATCCACAAAATGTAAAGAATATGTGGGTAAGGGCCTGGGTGTTATGAGAATAGAAATACATGGCGCAGAAAAATTGAGTTTTAGAGAAAAGCAGGCAGTAGTGCTCAAGGAATCCGGGAAAACTACCGGTGAAATTGCTGCCATGCTGGACTTGAGTCCAAGCACGGTTTCCACTCTGCTTAACAGGGCACGTTCTAAAGGGTATGAAGTAGTTATTGTTATCCCCGGCAGTGTACTCGGAATTATATCAGGTGAGGACGATGCTGATGAATAAAAGAAGTGAGAAAAAACCAGTAATAAGACTTTTATTCCTGGGTTTAGTAGCAATGTCTTTGCTGCTCACTATCGTGCCACGCGCTAGAACTGTATATGATTTAAATAAGCAAAAAATTAGTTTAGAACAGCAAAAAGAGGAACTGGTTCAACAAAATGGCCATTTACAGGAAACCATGAATGAAGTTGATAGCCCGGAAAATATGGAAAAGATTGCACGGGAACAACTGGGGTTGGTGAAAGAAGGAGAGACGGTAATTATCCCTATCTTACCTGATGAATCTTCAACCGTTAATCCATAATGTTAACGATAAATATTGACTAGCAGAGCTCCATCTAATAAAATTAATCTATCAGACAATTGAGGAGGACTTTTATTTCTATGCCTACAGAACAAGCGAATATTGTACCGGGAGAGATTGTAGACGGGAAAGTGCAGGGCATAACCAATTTTGGAGCATTTATTGAGTTATCCGGAGGAGTCGTGGGGCTCGTTCATATTTCCGAAATTGCGGATACTTATGTCAAGGATGTAAGGGATTTTATTCAGGTAGGAGATCAGGTCAAAGTAAAAGTACTGAATGTATCGGGAAATAAAATTGGTTTATCCATGAAGCAGGCAGTGGTGTCCTCCAAACCAGTAGAAGTTAAGCCGGATCGAATAAGAAGACCGAATCCCAATCCCGGTAGGAGAAATGCTTATGGACAGGATCATCGGGCCAAGAGTGAACCTGTTAGCCTGGATGATAAAATTACTAAATTCTTAAAAGAGAGTGACGAAAGAATGCAGCCCATCAAAAACAGGATGGAGCAGAAGAAACGACGAAATAATCCATAATAATCAAGTAAAGAAGAGCACTTCATAGAAGTGCTTTTTTATTGGGAAGAAAGGGTCCTGGCCGGGACGGCGCAGCAGCCGGTTAATGGAAAGAGATAAAGATCATATTAGGAAGGTGAGATTAAAAGTGAAATTCGCTGCGGTAGATATTGGAACTAATTCCTGTCGCTTATTAATTGCAGAGATAGACGAAAATCGGCGTTTGATTCCCATAAAAAGAGGCTTGATGCAAACTCGACTCGGTCAGGGCCTAAGTTCGGATGGCAGTATAAATGACGAAGCAGTTAAAAGAGCCATAGTATGTATGACTCAATTTGCACAGCTTATTTCTGAATATGAGGTAACTTTAATGAGGGCCGTGGCTACCAGTGCGGTAAGAGAGGCAAATAACCAGGAAGATTTTTTGCAGACTATGCTGCAATATTTTGCTGGTCCCATTGATATTATCGATGGAGAGCAGGAAGCACTCTTAACCTACCGGGGAGTAAAACAGGGCTTGAAGATGGTACAGTATCCTGTAGTTATCGACCCCGGGGGAGGGAGTACAGAAATCATACTGGACAATGAAGCAACTTTCCTTAAATCGCTTCCGCTAGGAGCGGTTAGAGCAACCGAAAGCAATATGAGCCAAAAGGACATGGAAAAGATATTGATGGAAGGTATGGGTGATATAGGTGAACTGATTGGGCATCCGCTGGTCTTTGTAGGAGGTACTGCTACCAGTCTGGCGGCCATTAAACTTAAATTGACTACCTATACACCTGAACTGATACATGGACAGATATTAAGTATAAAAGAAGTTAAACTGCTATGCGATAGGTTATTTGCAGCCAGTCTGGAGCAAAGAAAAAGCATTCCCGGTCTGCAGCCAGAAAGAGCTGATATTTTGCCCCAGGGGGCGCGGATCGTTTCTTTAATCATGTCCTTTTTGGGAGCTGAAGAGATGACAGTGAGTGAAAGTGATTTGCTGGAAGGTGTGATCTGGGATATTTATGATAAATATTAGTTATCGACACCAGGTACTGTCACTTAAGCATATACTTGTTGAATGAATGAAGATAGTGTTCGCTGACCCGCATTTTTATTGAATTTTGTATAAAACAAAAATTTATCCCCCACCATTAATGACAATTTTTACCAGTTATTGCTGATATAATTTATGGACATCAAGCAATTGGAGATGGGGGGTTTAAAGACCATGGAAAGAATTGAAGTCTATCCTTACCACAGAATGAAAGAGGCTCCCGCCAGGAGATGGTTGGAGAAGAAACGTGAACTTATCAAATCTATCAAGCAATCAAAGCCAGGGCAGTGGATCCCGTATCAGGTTAATCTGGCACAGGTCTGGAAGGTACTCTTGACTACTGAGGTATTAGTCCTATCCGTAATGTCATTTATCATGGCCCGGGCTTCCGTGTTGGGTGAATTACTGCCCTTTATGTTTGCATTTACAGCAGCATTCAGCAGAAAACGTCCTGTTACAGGTATTGCCATGGCTGCTGGTGCAGCTGCTGGCCTAATAGGCAGCAGTACCGGAATAAATATCTATGTCAATATAATAACGCTTATAGTTCTGGTAAGCCTTATTAATCATATCAAGCTGCCCACTGATAAATACTGGTGGGGGATCCCTTTTATCTGTGTGGCTACCATCTTTCTGGTAAAAAGCCTGTTTCAGTTAAAGAGTGGGATTTCGTTCTACGGAGAAATGGTGGTTATCTTTGAATCATTGATTGCAGGGATATTGACCTTCGTATTTATGGTGGCCAGTGACACTATTAAGAAAAGGAAAGCGTTGTCTCTATTTGCCCTGGAAGATGTAGCGGCTTTTCTCATTATAGGGATAGGCCTGATTATGGGAATAAATGGGCTGGAACTGGCTGGCTTAAGTTTAAGTTCCATATTGTGCCGATTGGGCATTCTGGCCGCAGCTTTTCTATGGGGGCCGGGACAGGCTACCATGGTGGGGGTGATGGTGGGGCTTACACCGTCCATTACATCAAGCCAGTTTACCTTGAGTGTGGGTCTATACACTATATCTGGTCTGTTGGCAGGTTTATTTCGAAACCTTGGTAAACTAGGAATAATTATAGGATTCATGCTGGGGACCATGGCATTTTCTTTGTTTATACCGGAAACCCATCAAACAGTACTGGGTATTTGGGAAACTGCCATCGCCTGTCTGGTCTTTTTTTTCCTCCCGGAATCTTTTAATAATACGGTAAGCAGGGTGCCGGCTTTGACCATACTGGCCAATCGAGAAGGCAGTCTGCCTATGGCGGCAGATTGCCTTAAAACAGAAGCCATAGGCCGCATAAGGGGGTTTGCCCGGGTATTTGATGAGATCGCGGGCACCCTGGAAGGACCTGGGAAAAAAAGCAGTATGGGCCAGGAGACTTCTTATCTCAACTATCTATATGATGAGATATCCAGCGGCTTCTGTCATCAATGTCTGCATTATGAAAAGTGTTGGGAAAAATATTGTTATAAAACATCCAAAGAAATCCTGGACTTATTCACCATTGCAGAGAAGGCGGGCAGTATTGCCTATGAGGACTGTTCTCCTGACTTCAGGCGAAGTTGCCTCTACAGCCGGGATATTGTAAATCTTATCAATTACCTGTTTGCCAGCCTGCGTTTGAACGAGTACTGGAAGAACCGTCTGGACGAGTCTTGCAGTATGATTACCAGGCAAATACAGGGGATAAGCAGGGTGATCGAAAATCTCGCGGATGATTATGATGACAACACGGTAATTGACTATACCTTAAAAGAAAAGATAAAAAAAGATCTTAAGAAAATGAATATAAAACTTATCGATGTTACACCGATAAAAACGGCTTCCGCCCAGTTGTACGTAAAAATTATCATGAATTCATGTTCGGACGGGCAATATTGTGAAAACCATGTGGTGCCAGCGGTTTCAGCTGCTCTGGGCGAAAAGGTCGAGGTCTCGGATAAAAACTGTCCCTGTTTTATGGGCAAGGGGAATTGTGAATTCGTATTGAGCAGAGCCTGTACTTATAAAGTTACTACCGGGGTGGCTCAGATTGGGAAAGAGACGGTCTGCGGCGACAATTATACGATCGCCAGTCTTCAGGAATCTAAGGAACTGATCGCCTTAAGTGACGGTATGGGGGTTGGGGAGGAGGCCTGTGCCCAGAGCCGCTCTGCGGTGCGTATGCTGGAAACGCTTCTGGAAGCTGGCTTCGATAAGTCGGTAGCTCTGAACACCATTAATTCAACTTTATTATTAAGATCCAGCCGGGAAAATTTCGCTACCCTTGATATAGCAATGATAGACTTATTTTCAGCCGAGGTAGATTTTATAAAAACAGGCAGTGTGCCTTCGTTCTTAAAACGTGGATCCCAGGTGGAGGTGATCAGTGCCAGTTCTCTGCCGATAGGGATAGTTGAAAATATGGATATTTTTACTGACAGCCGACGTATGATTGCCCGGGATCTGCTGGTAATGATAAGTGATGGGGTGCTTGATCTTTCCACCAGCAATCCTAATGAAGATAGTACCGCTTGGATACAGGAATTGCTCAAAATGGTGGAAAGCAAGAATCCCCAACTGATCGCGGAGATGATAGTAAATCGGGCTTTGAGTATGTGCAGAGGTAAACCACATGATGACATGACCGTGATTTGCACCTATTTGGATTTGAATTTATAAGTCTGGCAATCAAATGCCACAAAGAATCAGCAGTATTTTTGCACATCAGGTAATGGTAATATTGAAAAGAAAAGAGAAGAATATTTATATAAAATAGTAAATATAGCGGGAGAATGACGTGATGCTGCAAAAAGTAAATGATTATATAGCAAAAAACCAGCTCTTTCATGAGGGTGCAGCAGTAATTGCAGCTGTATCCGGAGGGCCAGATTCTGTAGCTCTGCTGCATATATTGAAAGAGCTGGTTCCGAAGCTGGGCATTAACCTTACTGCCGCCCATCTGAATCATCAATTGAGAGATGAAGCAGGCGAAGAAGAAGAGTTTGTTCGCAGTATATGCCAGGAATGGCAAATACCTTTCCGCTGCCAGGTGATAGATGTGCGGAAAGAGGCCGCAGATCAGAAAAAGGGTATCGAAGAAGCGGCCCGTGATTGCCGATATCAATATTTTGAAGAGCTGAAGCAGGAGCTCCAGGCGGATTATGTTGCTACTGCTCATCATCGGGATGACCAGGCTGAAACAATTTTACTGCATATGCTTAGAGGCAGCGGTATAAAAGGATTAAGAGGGATTTTACCCTCCCATGGTTATTTGATGAGGCCTTTACTGGGGGTAACCAGGAGCGATATTGAAAAATATCTGGAGGAAAACTTGCTCTCTTATCGCATGGACAGCAGTAATTACGACCTGAACTTCCTGCGTAACCGGGTCAGGCATGAGTTGATACCTTACCTGCAGAAGGAATATAATCCCCGGATCATAGAAAACCTGGATAGGCTGGGTTTAATAGCCCGGGAAGAAAACCAGGCCATGGAAACCGAAACGGATAGGTTGATGAGATCGGCTGTGCTGATCAAGGATCAAGGGCAGGTAGTGATCGATAATAAGGTTTTCCAAAAAATACACCCGGCCTTCCAAAGAAGGATCATACTAAGTGCTTTAGGTTGGCTGCAGGGAGACGATGGCTGGAGTGCGCTGGATGTACAGCTAATCATGGATCTAAACCGGAAACCAGGATCAGCCAAAAAAATAAAGCTCCGTAAAAACATCTGGGTAAGCAAAGTCTATGATCAATTGATTATCGGGATACCGTTAGAAATAAATGCTCAATATTGCTATCCGGTAAGAGCCCCGGGTTCTGTATATATACAAGAGACCGGGGATACATTCTGTTTTGCTATTATTACTATGGAAGAATACCAGAAAGGCCGTCACCATGATGAGATATATTTGGATCATGATAAGCTGGCCCCGGATATATTCCTTCGCTCCAGAAAAGCCGGGGATAGGATCAGCCTGCCTGGAATGAAAGGGCGTAAGAAGATCAAAGATTATTTTATTGATAAAAAAGTTCCACTTATTGATAGAAGCCGCATTCCACTGCTGTCTTCGCAGGATGAAGTCTATGCGATAGTGGGGCACAGTATATCGCAAAAGGTTGGGATAGATGAAAAGACAACTCGAGTTTTGGTTATAAGAAGGGAGCTTGATGAAAAGACTAAGTAAGAGAGATAAAAAGCCACATATTATGGTGTTTAATTGAAAAGGAGCCGTGTTTATGCTACAATATGACGGATATTTTCAATATTCCAAAGGGGAGGAAAAATTTTGGATAGGGCCCTTAAAAATATAGCCATATATGTGCTGATTGTAATGATAGCAGTATTTGCGCTGAAATTAACGTCGGCTCCTGTAGAACAGGCCAAAACTTTATCAGAGCCTGAATTTTATACAAAAGTATCCCAGGGGCAGGTAGCCGAAGCAGTAGTAGAAGTAGATGAGCTGGTTTACAACATCAGCGGCAAGTTGGCCGATGGAACCAGCTATGTAGCAACCGTTTCCAAGGAAACGGAAATTGTTGCTCTCCTGCGGGAGAAAAAGGTTGATTATACCACCCAGCCAGTTCCGCCGCCATCCATATGGATGACCTTATTGAGTACTTTATTGCCAATTGTTTTGCTCATAGCCTTCCTCATGTTTATCATGAATCAGACTCAGGGTGGGGGAAATAAAGTTATGCAGTTCGGTAAAAGCCGAGCTCGATTGATGACCGGGGAAGAAGTCAAAATCACCTTTGAGGATGTAGCCGGAGCAGAAGAAGCAAAAGAAGAAATGCAGGAAGTAGTCGAATTTCTTAAGAATCCTAATAAATTTATACAGATTGGCGCCAAAATACCCAAAGGGGTGTTGCTATTTGGGGCTCCGGGAACCGGAAAAACACTGATGGCAAAAGCAGTTGCGGGCGAAGCAGGGGTTCCCTTCTTTTCCATCAGTGGTTCGGACTTTGTTGAGATGTTTGTGGGCGTCGGTGCTGCCCGGGTAAGGGATTTATTTGAGCAGGCTAAAAAGAGTGCGCCATGTATAGTATTCATTGATGAAATAGATGCCGTAGGGCGTCAGCGCGGTGCTGGTCTGGGCGGTGGACATGATGAAAGAGAACAGACACTAAACCAGCTGCTGGTAGAGATGGATGGATTTAGTACCAATGAAGGTATTATTGTTATGGCATCGACCAACCGTCCGGATATATTGGATCCTGCTCTTCTAAGGCCGGGTCGATTTGACCGGCATATACTGATAGACAAACCTGATGTAAGAGGCCGAGAAGCCATACTAAGAGTGCATATCAAAGATAAACCCATTGACGAAGAGGTTGACCTGGAGATCCTGGCCAAGCGAACTCCGGGGTTCACAGGAGCCGATCTGGCCAATATGGTCAACGAAGCTGCCTTGCTGGCTGCACGACGGGGCAAAACCAAAATATTCATGGAAGAGATGGAAGAATCTATTGAGCGTGTCATTGCCGGACCCGAAAAGAAAACCCGGGTGATATCCGACAAAGAGAAACGGTTGGTGGCTTTCCATGAAGCCGGACACGCCGTAGTCAGTTATATGCTTCCCAACACTGATAAACTGCACAAAATTTCTATCATCCCCCGTGGAAGGGCAGGAGGTTATACCCTCCTGCTGCCGGAAGAAGACCGCAATTACATCACCAAGTCTCATCTGTTGGATGAGATAACTACCCTGCTGGGAGGTAGAGTAGCAGAAGCGTTGGTGCTCAATGATATAAGTACCGGAGCTCAAAATGACCTGGAACGGGCCAGCAGTATTGTCCGTAAGATGATTACTGAATTTGGCATGTCAGATGAATTGGGGCCGATTACCTTTGGGCACAAAAGCGAAGAAGTATTTCTGGGCCGGGATTTTTCCAGGGATCGGGATTATTCAGATGCCATAGCCTATGCCATAGATAAAGAGGCCAGCAAATACATTCACGAGAGCTACAATAAAGCTGAACAATTACTAACAGAGCAGATGGAGAAGCTGCATGAAGTAGCCGAATTTTTATTAGTACACGAAACTATGGAAGCCCAGGATTTTCTTAAAATCATGGAGGGGCGCGAACTTGAAACCGAAGCCGAGGTAGAATCAGACAGCGATGATGAAACCGATATACAAGCTTAAAAATACACGTTTCTCAACTGGCACCACAGCTAACAGTGTTTTTCAGAAATGGTGAACTATAGTTTAACACTGTAGTGCCTTTCGGTTTAAAGTCAACCGCGGAAGTTAATAATAATTACCGTAATAATAGTGCTGCAGGAGGAGTTGAATATGGAACAGACTTTCGTGATGGTTAAACCGGATGGGGTGCAAAGATCCCTGGTTGGAGAAATAGTTGGCAGATTAGAGAGCAAGGGATTTAAGTTAAAAGCCATGAAGTTAATGGTGATCGACGAAGAGCTGGCCCGAGAGCACTATGTGGAGCATGTAGGGAAAGCATTTTTTAAAGATCTAGTGGAATTTATTACCTCCGGGCCAGTGGTAGCCATGATTTGGGAAGGTGAAGGGGTAATTGCCAGTATGCGCTTATTGATGGGCCAGACTAATCCCGCCGAAGCTGGCCCAGGAACCATTAGAGGGGATCTGGCGGTGAAGGTTGACCAAAATATAATCCATGGTTCTGATTCGCGGGTATCAGCCCAAAGAGAAATCGGCCTATTTTTCCAGGAACAGGAAATAATCGATTATGGCCGGGCGATCGATAAATGGATTTTTTAAAATGATGTTAAAAAACCGGGCTAAAGCCCGGTTTTTTGTGTATCCAGCAATAAGCCCTGGATAGCAACAGGATATATTTTGTGATAAGCTAGCGCCAAGGCTGGCAGCATATAATGGCATAGTAAATTTAGCTCAGACCAGTTCAATTGAAGCAGTTATCTAGTAATTACTGTTGTATATGAAAATAATGTCGACTATAATATCCTTACCAATAAGTAAATTAATTTACCAGGAG